>Ga0304728_1000408_pt1 | contig 36872 bp, 40 predicted proteins | sample C_130625_MF_Meta_FD_190476 | JGI IMG/M metagenome (GOLD analysis project Ga0304728, IMG submission 190476) | Freshwater microbial communities from Lake Croche, Canada to study carbon cycling - C_130625_MF_MetaG (v2) (version 2) | ecosystem: Environmental > Aquatic > Freshwater > Lake | place... | reverse complement strand
ATATCTATTTTGCATTACACAAAAAACTTGCTTGGACATTTGCATTGATTTAAAAATCACGCGTTCACAAGATTCTGTAGTCAATCCCATTGGTTTTTCACATACCACATGCTTATTTGCTTCTAATGCTGCAATAGCTTGTTCTGCATGTAGTCCATTTGGTGTACAAATATTGGCTACATCGAAAGCTAAATCAGACGCTAAAAGTTCCTCAATACTGGAGAAATGCGGGATGTTAAATTGTTCTACACCACAAACATCGGCAGGTCTTGGATCAACCATAGCGACCAATTCGCCTTCTTCATTTCTTTGAATCATTTCGGCATGCCTTTTTCCAATATGTCCGGCACCAACTACAATAAATTTTATTTTTTGATTCTCTGGCATTATTTAATTTTTTCTATTTTTTTACCTTCTAATTTATATTCTTCCTGACTTTCCGGGCACTTTGCTATACCTTTTTCATCAAAAGTCAAACGATGTCCAAATTCACTTATCCAACCTATTTGTCTGGCAGGATTCCCTACAACAAGTGCATAAGGTAGCACTTCTTTAGTAACGACAGCACCTGCACCAATAAATGCATATGCGCCAATTTCATTTCCACAAACAATGGTAGCGTTGGCGCCAATACTTGCACCTTTTCTAACCGTAGTTATTGCGTATTCATTTTTGCGATTAACATGTGATCTAGGATTAATTACATTGGTAAAAACCATTGATGGTCCTAAAAAAACATCATCTTCACAATTTACTCCTGTATAAATGGAAACATTATTTTGGACTTTTACATTTTTACCTAAGCGTACTCTGGGAGAAATTACAACATTTTGTCCAATATTACAAGCTTCTCCTAATTCACAATCCGCCATAATATGAGAAAAGTGCCAAATTTTGGTTCCTTTTCCGATGCGACATCCTGCATCAATTACTGCTGATTCATGGGCGAAATATTCTTCCATCATTTCATATTATAGTGATCAAAATTATTGTGCTCAGTTGCCATCAGCTCTTCTTTCGAACAACTTTTAAAATAGGCATAGGTTCTCTCCAAGCCTTCTTTTCTGTCAATTTTGGGAGTCCAATTTAGTAGTGCCGTAGCTTTACTAATATCTGGTCTTCTTTGTTTTGGGTCATCAACAGGCAAGCCCTTGAAAACAACTTTTTGAGTAGTTTTTGTCAGCGCAATAATTTCTTCTGCAAATTGAGCGATGGTAATTTCTGAAGGATTTCCGATATTGATAGGGTCACTGCAATTGCTGTGTAATAAGCGAACGATTCCGTCCACTAGATCATCAACATAACAAAAAGACCGGGTTTGAGAGCCATCACCAAAGATGGTTAAATCCTCACCTCTAAGCGCTTGACCAATAAAAGCGGGTAGGACACGGCCATCATTTAAGCGCATTCTAGGACCATAAGTATTGAATATTCGAACTATTCTAGTAGACAATCCATGAAAATTATGGTAGGCCATGGTAATTGCTTCTTGAAATCTTTTTGCTTCATCATATACACCGCGCGGTCCGACAGGATTTACATGCCCCCAATAATCTTCCGTTTGAGGATGCACTTCTGGGTCACCATATACTTCTGAAGTAGATGCAATGAGAATTGTCGCTCCTTTAGCTTTTGCTAAGCCAAGGCAATTGTGCACTCCAAGAGATCCAACTTTTAGGGTTTGAATTGGAATTTTTAAGTAATCAATGGGACTAGCAGGAGAGGCGAAATGTAAAATATAATCTAAGGGTCCTGGAATATGAATGAACTTGGAAACATCGTGGTGATAAAATTCAAATTGGCTCAATTTGAATAAATGTTCAATGTTTTTTAAACTTCCTGTAATTAGATTATCCATACCAATAACGCGGTAACCATCTTTGATAAACCGATCGCACAAATGAGATCCTAAAAAACCAGCTGCACCGGTAATTAATACACTTTTCATGCTCCTATATTTTTAGAATTTCGACCAATACTCATATAACAAAACCCTTCTTTTTCAATATCTTCGGTATCAAACAGGTTGCGACCATCAAAAATCACATTCCCTTTCATAGTTGATTTCATCAAAGCGAAATTTGGATTTCTAAAAACACTCCATTCGGTACAAATAACCAAAGCATCTACTTGGTCAATGGCTTCGTACTCACTTGAAGCATATTCAATCGAGCCGCCAATTTTCGCTTTTACATTTTGCATTGCTTCTGGATCAAAGGCAATCACTTGCGCACCTGCTGCCACTAATTTTTCAATTAAATATAAGGCCGGAGCTTCACGGATATCATCAGTATCAGGTTTAAAAGCTAGACCCCAAACACCAATTTTCTTATCTTTCAATTCCCCTTTGAAATAGTTATTAATTTTTGGAAAAAGCACCGTCTTTTGCTCTTGGTTTACTTTCATCACCGCATTTAAGATTTGAAAAGAAAAATTATTTTCTTTTCCTGCTTGCGCTAATGCTTGTACATCCTTTGGAAAACAAGAACCACCATATCCCATTCCTGGAAATAAAAATCTTTTCCCAATTCTATCATCGGAACCAATCCCCATGCGAACTTCATCGACATTAGCACCTACTAATTCACAGAAATTAGCTATTTCATTCATGAAAGTAATTTTGGTCGCTAAAAAAGCATTGGCTGCATATTTGGTTAATTCAGCAGATTTAGAATCCATAAAATATATTGGATTTCCTTGCCTAACAAATGGTTTATACAAGTTTTCCATTGTTTTTTTAGCCCGATCATCAGAGGTGCCAATGACCACTCTATCGGGTTTCATGAAATCATTGATAGCGAATCCTTCTCGTAAAAATTCAGGATTAGAAACAACACTAAAAGGAACATTAGTTTTGGCACGAATACAAGACTCCACCAAATCTGCCGTCCCAACCGGCACTGTACTTTTGTCTACAATAACTACATAATCTTTAATCAAGGCACCAATTTGATTGGCTACCCCTAGGATATACGATAAATCAGCGGATCCATCTTCATTTGGTGGGGTAGGTAGCGCGAGGAAAATAACTTCTGCATCTTTTATCCCTGCTTCTAAATCGCTTGTAAAATTCAATCTATTTGCTGTAATATTTCTTTCAAATAGTGTATCTAAATTGGGCTCGTAAATAGGAACATTTCCCTCTTGCATTGATTTTACTTTATCCTGATCAATGTCGACACACCAAACTTGATTGCCTGTTTCAGCGAAACAAGTTCCTGTTACTAAACCAACATATCCAGAACCAATAACTGCTATTTTCATTTGGTAGAATTAATATATTCAACAATAGTCGACGTAATATAAGCCAATTGTTCTTCCTGCATTTCAGTATGGATAGGCAATGATAAAACACAAGAGGTCAAGTAATCCGTTACTGGAAGTTCTGTTGCTGCGCTGCCAAAAAAACTAAACATTTTTTGTCTATGAGCAGGAACAGGATAATAAATCATGGAAGGAATTTCTTTGGAAGCAAGATGAGCGCTCAAGGCATCTCTATCTATTCCCTCTAACTGCAAAGTATATTGATGAAAAACATGTTTCGAATCTTCCGATCTAAAGGGTATTTTCATCCCTGGAATTGCTCCAAATACAGTATCATAATACGTTGCAACATTTCTTCTTGCATCAATATAATTGTCCAATTGGCGCAACTTGATCCGCAATACAGCAGCTTGAATACTGTCCAAGCGTGAATTGCAACCCACTACTTCATGATAATATTTCACTTTTTGACCGTGATTTGCAATCATTCTTATCTTTTCTGCCAAGGCATCATCATTGGTATAGAGCGCACCGCCATCACCATAACACCCCAGATTTTTACTAGGAAAAAAAGAAGTGCAGCCGATATTACCAAGAGTACCGGTTTTTTCAACTTTGCCATTTTCTAAATGGTAGATAGAACCTAAAGCCTGAGCATTGTCTTCAACGACTGCAAGATTGTGTTTTTTTGCTATTGCAAGAATAGCATTCATGTTTGCAGCTTGACCATATAAATGAACAGGAACAATTGCTTTTGTTTTATTGGTAATCGCTGCTTCAATTTTAGTTGCATCTATGCAAAAAGTTGCAGGGTCTACATCAACAAAAATTGGTTTGAGACCCAGTAAAGCAATTACTTCAGTGGTAGCGATATAGGTGAAAGAAGGTGTAATCACTTCATCCCCTGGAACTAAGCCCAAGCTCATCAGAGCAATTTGCAGAGCATCCGTTCCGTTGGCACATGGAATAACATGTTTAACTTCTAGGTATTCTTCTAATTCTTTTTGAAAATTTTGTACTTCAGGACCATTAATAAATTGAGCATTTTGAATCACCGAAAGTATTGCTTCGTCAATCGCGGGCTTGATTTTTTCATATTGTGTAATCAAGTCAACCATTTGAATATTTTTCATGCGAAAGAATTGCTTAAATTAAGTGTCAAAAATAAGGATATTTACTCAGTTTTTTCCTATGTTTTGAAGTAAAGTCCATCCTACTTATTAGAACTTTACGGACAATTAGAAAAAAAATCAATTACTTTTGACTTATGAACATTTGGAAATTTACTTTTTTAATATTTATGCTCTTAATTTCTTTGTGCTCCAAGGCTCAGAGAAATGTTAAGGATTCAGCAATTTCAACCCCTTGGGTGGGAGTGCATTATGGCGCCAATCTTCCTGGTGCGGACTTATTAGCGCGCTATGGTTTTTTGAACCATGTTGGATTTATGGCGGGCTACAAAACTAAAAAACAATGGTTTTATGGACTTGACGCTAATTTTATTTTTGGTAGGACCGTTAACATGACCGGACTTTTTGATCATTTGGTTGATGATAAAGGAAACATTACAGATGTCAATGGGGACATTGCAAAAGTTTTTGTAATGCCGCGGGGTTTCAATGCCAATGTATCTATTGGTAGATTATTCCCTGTTTTTGGTTCTAATAAAAGTTCTGGTATTTTCATCCACGGTGGGGTTGGATATCTGCTGCATCATCTTCGAGTAGAAACGCAAGATCAAGTTATTCCTCAATTAGAATTAGATTATAAAAAAGGATATGATCGCTTATCGATTGGAATCAATACCCATCAATTTGTTGGCTATGCTTTTTTAGCTGATGGAGGATTTTATAATTTTTATGCAGGTTTGTATGCGCAACAGGGATTTACAAAAAATCAACGCACTATTTATTTTGACCAACCAACGGTTCCTGTATCTACTGCAACGCGTTTAGACCTACAATTTGGCTTGCGCGCGGGATGGTTTATCCCAATTTACAAGCGTAAACCAAAGGATTACTATTTTAATTGATGGGCTTTCTCTATGCTTTAGCGATTTTTTTCTTGCGCATCGTTTTGCGTTTGGGATCTCTTTTCTCAGAAAAAGCAAAGCTAAGTATTGAAGGCAGGTCCAAATGGAAAGAGCAATTACAAAAAATCCCTAAAACAGCGCCTCGTATTTGGATGCATTGCGCTTCTCTTGGAGAGTTTGATCAAGGACTTCCTGTACTTTTCGCGCTTAAAGAAAAATTCCCTGAGCACATAATAATAGTTACCTTTTTCTCACCCTCAGGAATGGAGCATTATCAAAAACGAATTCATTGCGTTGATCATGCGCTCTATTTACCAATGGACACTCATAAAAATGCGATTCAATTCGCTGCATTAATGGAAGCAGATTTTGCTCTTTTTGTTAAGTATGAGTTCTGGCGGAATATAATTCGAGAGGTAAAAAAATCAGGAACCAAAATAATTTCAGTTGCAACACTTTTGCGCCCCAATCAAATTTATTTTACCCGGTATGGAGGGTTTTTCAAAGCGATATTATTTCAATTTGATTATTATTTTGTTCAGAATAACGAAACACTTTTATTGTTAAATAATATCGGAATAACCAATGCCTTAGAAATTGGAGATCCACGATTCGACAAGGTTTTAATGCTTCGTGAGTCCTTGAATACTTTGCCAGAAAACAGCACTTTAAGCTCTTTTTTGAAGGGTGAAAAAGCTATTATTGTTGGAAGTGCTTGGAAGGAGGAAGTACGTATTATTTTAGAATATGCGCAAGAAGTTCCTACTCAAAAAATCATCATTGCACCCCATGATATTTCTGTTAAAAACTGCGAAAGCATATTGAATAGGTGTGATGGAAAGGCTCAATTTTATACAAAATATAACCATCAGATCGACAGTTCAATTTTAATTTTGGATACTATAGGTCACTTGTCAAGCGCCTATAACTATGGTAAATTGGCATTTATTGGAGGAGGATTTTCAGGTAAACTGCACAATATCTTGGAGCCAGCAGTTTTTGGTCTCCCAATTATTTTTGGACCCAAGTACAGTCGTTTTCCAGAAGCTGAGGCTTTTTTATCTAAAGATTTTGCCAAAAGCATTTCTACTACCCAAGAATTTAATTTAGCTTGTATGGAATTACTAGAGAAAGATCAAGAATTAGAACAGAAAATAAAATTATTTGTAGAAGATCAAAAAGGGGCGGCGAAGAGAATTGTTTCTCATTCGATTTTTAATCAATAAGCTCTTTCATTGCGATTTTCCATCCAATTTACAAAAGCTTTATTAACCACTTTATTTCCTCCTGGTGTTGGATAATCTCCTGTGAAATACCAATCTCCAGTATGTCCAGGACAGGCAAGATGTAAATTCTCTACGGTTTGAAAAACAATTTTCACCTCAGCTCTAACTGATTCAGGCTTCAATAAAACAGCGATTTTATTGGAAATATCTTCGTCTGTAAAAGGAGCGTATATTTCTTTGATATAATTCTTTACTTGTTCTTTCGGCAGCTCCAATTGACTTTTACATTTTTGATAAACATCATCAATGACTTGTTGAAGACCTCGATCTTTCAATAATTGAATAGCAGCTTCAAAAGCAATAAAATCTCCCATTTTGGCCATATCGATTCCATAACAATCAGGATATCTAATTTGAGGAGCAGAGGAAACTACCACAATTCTTTTCGGCTGCAAACGATCCATCATGCGAAGGATACTTTGCTTTAAAGTGGTGCCTCTAACGATACTATCGTCGATAATAACTAAGTTGTCTTTACCTGCACGAACGCTTCCATAAGTGATGTCATAAACATGCGTTACCAGATCATCACGTGAAGTATCTTGCGTAATGAAAGTTCTAAGTTTAGCATCTTTAATGGCAATCTTCTCAATTCTAGTGCGCTGGTGAATTATTTTTGAAATGGCTTCAATGGATGGATTTTCTCCTAATGCTTTGATTTGAGTTATTTTTCTTGCATTCAAGTGATCTTCCAATCCTTTAATCATTCCATAGAAGGAAACTTCAGCAGTATTTGGAATAAATGAAAAGACAGAATTATCTAAATCACCATCGATGGTTTTAATTACTTTCTCTACCACCAAGCGACCAAGTTCTTGTCTTTCTTTATAAATATCAGCATCTGAACCTCTTGAAAAATAAATTCTCTCGAAAGAGCATTTGCTTAATTTAGTTGGGGTATTGATCAACTCCTCAGTTACTTTTCCATTTTTTTTAATGATTAAAGCATGTCCAGGATTTAATTCTTTGATATCATCAATTTGCAAATTAAAAGCAGTTTGAATAACAGGTCTTTCGGAAGCAACTACACAAATTTCATCATTTTCAAACCAAAAAGCGGGTCTAATTCCTGCAGGATCCCGCAGTACAAACGAGTCACCATTTCCAATCAATCCGGCCATTGCATAACCACCATCCCAATTTTCTGAAGCCTTTTGCAGTATTTTAGCAATACTTAATTGTTCGGCAATCATCTTATAGATGGTAGGTTTATCATAACCTAAAGGACGATAATTTTGATACAATTCATCGTTTTCCAGGTCTAAATAATGACCTATTTTCTCTAAAACTGTAACCGTATCTGATTTTTCTTTTGGATGTTGTCCTAATTTAATAAGTGCTTCAAATTGCTCGTCTACATTGGTTAAATTAAAATTTCCAGCAACCACAAGATTACGGGTAATCCAATTATTTTGTCTTAAAAAAGGGTGACAACTTTCAATAGAATTTCTTCCAAAAGTACCGTATCGCAGGTGACCAAGAAATAACTCACCTGTAAAACCAGCGTTTTTCTTTAAGTAATCTACATCCTTTAACAAGGCTGGATTTTCATCTTGTATTTGTTCAAAACGAGCACTCACTTGCTCAAACACATCTTGAATTGGATTTTTCTGGATGGATCTAACTCTTGAGATATACCTTTGACCTGGTTCCATGTCAAATTTTATATTGGCAATCCCCGCACCATCTTGACCACGATTGTGTTGTTTCTCCATAAGGAGTTGCATCTTATTTATTCCGTAAAATGCAGTCCCGTATTTATCGAGATAATATTGAAGCGGCTTTTTTAATCTTAAAAGCGCAATTCCACATTCATGTTTTATGGCATCACTCATGATTTATCTAGATATTTCTCGCAAAGGTAGTTATTGTTCTTCGAACGAAATAGTGATAAAAAGACTAGTAATCATTTTTTTTCAACATCAATGGCCACCCGGCTGACAACATTTAGGAAGCGCTAGCACTGCTTGTTGATCTGCCTTTTGTTCGTCGGCATCGTAACCAATTTTGTTGAGAATTGCTTTGATTTTATTGTAATCAGTTTTCTTCGGATTGAATTTAACTTCAACCTTTTTTGTTTCCATATTTAATTCAGCAAAACTAATCCCTTTGGTATAATTCAAGGCATTTTCAATACGGTCTTTACAAGAACCACATTGAGCTGAGGTTTGAATTTGCATAGTTTGGCTTTTGTTTTTTTGAGCAATTAAATTGCTGGATAAGAAGAGCGTTAAGCAGATCATTAGAGTTTTCATAATTTTTGTTTTAGTAATCAAATTTAATAATTAACACCTTCAAAAGGTGACTGTTTTATCTGTATTTTTCTTTTTAATCTCATATCTCATACCTAGATATATATTTCGTCCCATAACGGGCCCCCAAATTTTGGTAGCATCAAAATAAATGCTATTTGGATTTTGGGCTGATTGTATAGGATTAGCTTGTCTATAATTTCCAAGGTTTTCTCCTCCAATATAGAAATTCCATTTTTTGTAAACATGGGTTATCTGACTGTTGAATAATCTGTATACGGGACTTTTTTTGATGGGATTAAAAGTCGGATCAATTCCATCATTGGGCAAGCGTGCTGACCCAAAAACAGAGCAAGTAAAGTCAAACAACCATCTTTGATCTCTAGTTTTGTAAGCGATATTTAAAAACCCTCGATGTTTTGGAATCATTACTTGTGCTTGTGTTTGTCCTGCAAAAACCGATTTAACATCAAGTAATTTATAAGCCATTCTAATGTCTAAATATTTTTTAGGAGAAAATTGGATTTCTGTTTGAAAAGCATTGGAGTAGGAAGCATTGCTCAAATTTTTAAAGGTGATAGCGTTGCTCGTTTCTTCTCTATCAACTACCAATTGGTTGGTGAAATTGGTTCTATAATAGTCAATACTAATACTTGCTTTATTTTGAAAAATTTTAAAGTCTTGCACCAAAGATCCACCCATATTCCAGGCTATTTCAGGTCGAATCTGACTTGGAGCAATCCAATATTTATTACTCGCCAAAAGTGAAATATTATCTATTATATAGTTGGGTGTCCTCCAACCTTTACCGCCAGTAAAACGCAAATCGGTATGAGGCGTTAATGCGTATTTGGCGTGAATTCTCGGAGAAATTTGCCAAGCAAATAAAGAATGATAATCTGCTCTAAGTCCCATAACCACACTTGATCTAGACCCGGTGTAAGTATATTCTGCAAAACTCCCCATCACTAATTCTTCTCTATTTTGAATCAAGGAATCTACTTTTTGTTGAATGGAAACCCCGACAATGGTCACTCCCGTTTTTATTTTGTGATCGCTTGTTCCAATAATATCGTCATAAATAATATTCATGTAGCCTCGCTTTTCATTTCCTTCAAAAATTCTTGAACCAAATTGTCCATTGAGTTGGTGTATTTTGAATTGATAGATGATTCCAAGAGATTGCATAGGTTTTTTCCCAAAGAATCCTGTTTTACCAAAAAAGTCTAGGTGCTTATTGGCAATGACTACTCCATATCCATTTGGATTATTCTGAAAAAAGCTTGTTTGCCCCCCAATTTTATCATCAAGGTTAGCCGTAATCCCGATCTGCGCTTCCATTTTCTTTCCTTGATAAAACCAGCGATTATGAAGCGCAAATAATTTACTCATGGGAACATCTCTAAATCCATCTTTATTGTGATCAATATTACCAAACATTCCTGCTGAATGTGCAAACCAGGCGGTACTCCATTTTGTATTAATCTGATGACTGGCATCAAGATTAAGTTCTGATCTTCCAAGTATACTCTGATAAGCATTGACAAAGAATTTCTCCATTTCCTTTGGTTTCTTGATTTCTAAGTTCACTAAACCAGCCATTGATTCATAACCATTAACGACACTACCTGTGCCTTTTGTGATTTGTATAGATTCAATCCAAGTTCCAGGAATGGATTGCAACCCAAAAGAGCTTTCGAGTCCCCTTAAATAAGGGATGTTCTCCATTTGTATTTGAGTATAGACGCCGTCAATTCCCATCATTTGAATTTTTTTAGCTCCCGACACAGCATCACTAATGGAAACATCTACAGAGGCATTGGTTTCAAACGATTCTGATAAATTACAGCAGGCAGCTTTTCTGAGTTCACTCGAGGTGAGTTCTTCTACATGAAGTGTTTTCATCTTAGATATTCCATGACCAATGCGATCATGATTCACAACAATTTCTTGAAAGGATTGATTGGTTTGTAGAATCACACTTAAGGCCAAGTATTTATCTTTCTCCATCAAAATAATGGAATCAGCATAAAATCCGTCAGCCAAAATTACAAGCGTATCAGGAAGTGCTTTAGAAAGAAAAATTTCAAAGGTTCCGTCTTCAGCGGTAAATGCTACACGCTTTGCCACCAAGAGTTTAACCTTGGCATTGGATATAGGTTTTAATGAAATTGAATTAGTTCCTTGAACCAATCCTTTTATTTGAGCTGATGCGAAAATAGGCAAGCAGCAAATTAGAAATAGAATTATTTTTGGATACATAGCATTGTTTATAGGGTTAAAAAAAATTAATTTTTAAACCATTAAATGCGTATGATCTGTTGCTGAATTAATAAAGTTCTACCATAACATTTGGGAGGTGGTTCCTCTGGGTAACTTACTATTTTTTTATCTAAAAGTCGCGAATGATTTTCGAAGCAAGCTACTAATGGAACGGTGCTCGAAATAAAAGTTAATGCACCTAAATCTAAATTACACTTAAGATAATCCTGATCTAATTTATAGATGTTTATTTCATCTTTACAGCAATCTTTTTCTCTTGTTTGAATGTTACGACAGCAAGGAGGTAATTCTTTGGAGGCCTCTTCTTTACATTCATGCTGACCTTTAAAATAAAAAGAAATAAAAACACCTTCTTTCTTACAGGTATGACTAAAAATAGTGAGTCCGATATTACCGAGGAGTAATAAGGTGATAGAAAGAAAGAGTAATATTTTCTTGTACATAAAAAGTAACTTATTCAAATTTAATCAATTTCTGAATACTTTTCTTTTTTAGAAATCTCAAAATGTTTTAGAAGTCCATTTCCTAATAAAACAAAAAGTATTGTTGCTGCTCCCCAATAAAAACTCGGCGAGAGTATTTCATTTTCATGAAGCAAAACAATGGCCAATACAATCGTATAAATAGGTTCTAAATTAATATTTAGAGAAACAGTAAATGCCCCTAATTTTCTCACGATTACTATAGTTGCCAAAAAGGCAAAGGAGGTACAAATCACCCCTAAGAATAAGAGCCATGCAAAATCAGTTCCACTTAGTTTAAGATCTTCTAAATTTAATTTCCCGATGGATAATAAGACAACAGAAGTAAATATAAATCCGGTCAAAAGCTCGTAAAAGGTGAGGTGTTCCGCGGCAATTTTTTGTGATAATTTCCCATTAAAAACAGAGAAAAATGCTGCGCAGAGTGCAGAGAATAATCCAATCAATAAGGCATAATTTTCTTTCATTGTGAAATCTTTGGCAACAAATGCAATTCCAACAATTACAAGAAGTCCCATTACAAATTCACGCCAAGAAAACTTACGTTTCATTACCAGCGGTTCCAGCCAAGTCACATGCAGAGTAGTGGTAGATAGACATAAAATTGCTAAGGAGGCGGTTGATAATTGAATTGCCCAGTAAAAGCTCATCCAATGAAGTGCTACAATCATTCCAACTCCAATAATTTTGGGAAGATCTTTTCTTGATACCGATAAACTTTTCGAAGAAAGCAGTAAAAAAATACCGAGTGCAATACAGGCAATAAGAACTCTATACCAAACAATATGCAGAAAATCCTTATGAATTAATTTACCTAAAATCCCAGTAAATCCCCATAAAAATATGATCACATGCATAAGCACATGGTACTTATACCGCTGCCACATCCTTATTTATTTTTACTCCAGATTTCAATAGACGCTTCATTCATTTTAACATAATTCATGTCGCCATCAGCAGTCGCAGCTTTGATAGATAAAAGCGCAGTTTCAATTGCACCTTTAAAATCCCCATTTGCAGCTTGTAATTGCGCTTTTAATCTCGTCATCCAATACGCTGACTCTCCTCTCAATTCAACTGCTTTAGTAGACCAAATCAAGGCTTGCTTTAAGTCCATGTTTTCAGTAAAATAATAATTTGCAGCTTGATGATAGTCATTTGCTTGAGGTCCACTCATAGTTTTTTGAATTCCCGCCAATACTTTTTCTTTAGTTGCTAATTTAAAGGGAAGTACAATTTTCGCATTGGCCCATTCAATCTGGATATTTGCGCCATCATTGGTGATATTTTCTATGGTGATACTTAAATTTTCTTGTATATCCTTTTTTTCTTCAAGGGGAATAATGGTTTTGTAAGCAACTTTGGAATCACTCCAAACTTCAGGCATACCCCAATTATTCGTTTCTGTATAGAAATAAATTTCCCATTGTTTTTTTTCTGGCTTTGCATAGAGCCCATAGGTTCCGGCAGCTAAAGTATCTTTTCCAAAAATTAAAGCATCGGAGCTCGTTATTTTTGTGTTCTCATTGGCACCTAAGCGCCAGATCACATCAAAAGGAACAACATCTCCAAAAATCACACGGCCTTTCACACTGGGTCTCGAGTAACTAATACTAAGATCAGCCAATCCTACTTTTTGTTCCACTTTTGCCAAAGGACTCGCTTTTGGCGTTTGGATTTGACTTGTAACGGTGGTGATACAAGTACCCATTATTAAGGAAAAAATTAATTTTTTCATGCTTTTATTTTTTTAGTTAATTAATAAACTTAGGATTTCATCCCATTCATTGTTTGTTGCTGGAGAAAAGCCGTGATTCAGCAATAAGAACACTTCATCAGCTTTATCTTGTTTCCATTGCTTTTCTCCTTTATATATTTCGATTGGAGACGGGTTCATAGCCGCAAGTGCTGCATAATCGGCTGGCAAACTTAAATCTAAAGAGGGATCTTGGGTCTCAATGGTCAACATATCTCCTCTCAGCGCATCAAGTTTACAAATTGAAATTTGTTTTGGGAGTTTTCTTTCTAGTACATCCACTTTAGTGTATACTTTTTCTAAAACAAGGTCACTAAATAATGCAATCAGGTTTTGCGCTTGGCTTGGATCTTCAGCATTCATTTTTGCCCAATCATCGCCATAAACGTGATTGACCACTAAGAATTGAATTAAATCTTCTTCTAAAGTTTTTAATTCAGCATCGCTTAAGATCCTAAAACGCATTAGTCTTCCGCTTTTGTGACATTAAAACTAATATCTAGAATATCTTCAAGTACTTTTTGGGTTACTCCCTGTTCGATCATGAATGTATACTTGCCTTTTGACGGTAATTTTCTCCTTTTAAAGATAAGTTGGTGTTCTACAATAGTTCCTGTTTTTTTTCCAACCCATGCGCCATTTGGAAAGGTAGTTTTCATCTCGTAAGGCTCTCGAACCTCTTGATTAGAAGGAGTTTTGGTATTTAAAAACAACCAAATATTATTGTACTTATAATCTGTAGAGGTACGAATGGTCAAGGTAAAGTCGTAAGTGTTGACAGTATCTGGAATATAAACAACGAAAGTAGGACGTGTTTTCTGTTTCCATTCATTATTTTCAAATTGAATAGATTTATTATAAAGTGAAGTTTTTCCGCAAGAAAAAATGAGTAGACTGAAGGGGATTAATAATAGAATAAGCTTCATAACTAGGATGGCTGTTGTGGGGCTGTTTTATTTTTATTTCGGTTCTTATTTCTATTTTTATTCTTGTTTTTATTGGTATTTGCAAAACGAGATATGCTATCTTGTCCTACAACATTTTCATAGCCAATTTCAATTTCTTTTTCAACGACATAGGTAAATGCTTTTAAATCTTTAGGAATAGTTCCTTCTCTATTTAAATCTACTATTTTCTTCACCTGTTCAGGACTTAAAGCTATAAGCCCATTTTCTCCTTGTAAGGCATACCACATTAGTCTTTTAAAAACATCTGTTTTTATGTGTGTTGCATCTCCTTTCTCCGTTTTTAATCGAGCATCTGTTTTTGGAAATGATTTTATGGCATCTAGATACATATCTAACTCATAATTCAAACAACACTTTAACTTACCACATTGTCCAGCTAATTTTTGTGGATTTAGGGACAACTGCTGATATCTAGCAGCGGAAGTTGAAACAGATCTAAAGTCAGTCAACCAAGTGGTACAGCACAATTCGCGTCCACAAGAGCCAATACCACCTAGGCGAGAAGATTCTTGTCGAGATCCAATTTGTCTCATTTCAATTCTAACTTTAAACTTATCGGCTAAATCTTTGATTAATTGTCTAAAATCAATTCTTCCTTCTGCGGTGTAATAGAAAGTAACTTTCGTTAAATCTGCTTGATATTCCACATCTGAAATCTTCATGGCTAAGCCCAATTCAATGGCCATAGTTCTTGAAGCATACATAGCTTCTTTTTCAAGAGAGCGTCCTTTTATCCAATTGTCTATTTCATTTTGCTTTGCAATGTGCTGTATTTTCCTGGTCTCCATAGGTTTCAGTCCCGGAGATTTTTTCTTTACTTGAATTCTTGCCAATTCACCAACTACAGACACTACGCCAATATCATATCCAGGAGCTGTTTCAACCACCACCACATCTCCCACACTTAAGGGCAGATTGGAGGCATTTCTATAAAAACTTTTGCGTGAATTTTTGAATCTTACTTCGACAATATCATAAGGTTTTTGTCCTGAAGGCAAGGCTACATTAGCCAACCAATCGTATACTTCCAGTTTATTACACCCACCAGAACTGCATGTACCATTATTTTTGCACCCTCTCGGCGTTCCGCCATCCGTTCCACATGAACTACATCCCATATTCTTTTTTTAGGTAAAGTTACAAAATTATGCTTGGTGAATGTATCTCATGGTCTGAAAACTCATTTGAGTGAAAAGAATTTTGGCATTTGCATTGCGCTCAATATGATAATGGGCATCATCAAATGTTTTTAAGAACAATTGAATGTTATTTCCTGAAATATAAGGCGAAAAATTAGTGATAAACGCAGCCTCTTCTGTTGAAATGTGCAGCGATTCGCTCCCAATATAATTATTCACCAAACTCTGACGCAGCATGTGCAAAGCATATAGAATAAATAGTTTTTGACGTTCTTTGGTAGTGCTTGAAATACCTTCGGCCCAATCTAACATGCCAATCACATCTTTCTTATAAGATACCCGCATAAGTGCTACAAATTGTTCGCGATACGAACTATCACCCGCTTCCTCTTTAATTAAATCCTGGGCAATAATATAATCCCCTTCAGAAAAAGCAGCAATTGTTCCCGCCGATGTGGCATCAATATTATGATGTTGAACCAAATGTTGAGACAATTCATTAATTCCAATTCGAGGAACTTGCATCACTTGGGTGCGCGATTGTATCGTAGGTAGCAATTTTTGCTGATCTTCACAAAGGAGTAAGAACAATGTTTTGGGAGGCGGCTCCTCTAATATTTTCAGAATTTTATTTGAACAATCCGTATTCATTTCTTCAGCATTCCAAATAATCATAATTTTATAAGAGCCCTGAAATGATTTTAAGCTAATTTTTTTAATAATTTCTTTACTTTCTTCTGTGCTAATAATCGGAGACCTTTCCTTACTGTCCATGATATTTACCCAGTGAAACAAATCAAAATAACTTGATTCTTTTAATTGGGTGCGCCATTCAGGCAGTAAGGCACTTGATATTTTACTTATGGCTTGCACCACGGGAAAAACAAAATGTAAATCGGGATGTTGCGACTCAGAAATTTGTTTGCACGGTATACAAACACCGCAACTGTCATCATCACTTTTGTTTTCACAAAATATATACTGCGAATAGGCAAGTGCTAAGCCAAGCGTTCCATATCCAGGTTTCCCCAAAAATAATTGAGCGTGACTTATCTTATCGGATTTAAATGATTGAATTAGGTCGTGTTTGGCGTCTGTCTGACCTACAATATCCTTGAATTGCATGATGTTAAATTAGTGCTATTATTTATGTTATTTCCTGTTTTTCTTTCGGCTTTTTATCTTTGTAGGATTTACTTTTAACGATGATTTCTTCTTTACCATCAACGATAATTACTATTTCACCTTTCACTTCTTTACTCTGAAAATGCAACAACACTTCTTCCGCTGATCCTCGAGCAAATTCCTCATAAAATTTAGTTATTTCTCGACATACGCAAACCTTTCTGTCTGCCCCAAAGAAGGTAATTAATTCTGTTAGACATTTCAATAAGCGGTGAGGAGATTCATACAAAACAATAGTTCGAGACTCTTCACTCAACAATTTCAATCTCGTTTGTCTACCTTTTTTGTGGGGTAAAAATCCTTCAAAGACAAACTTATCACAAGGCAATCCGCTGGCGACCAAAGCTGGAACAAAGGCCGTAGGACCGGGCAAACATTCTATTGAAATCCCTTCTTGTATGCAAGCCCTAACCAATAAAAAGCCAGGATCAGAAATTCCAGGTGTGCCTGCGTCTGAAACCAGCACTGCATAAGTTACTTCTTGAATTTTTCTAACAACTTGATCTAATTGTCGGTGCTCGTTTTGACTGTGAAATGAAATCACTGTATTCTTAATGCCCAAATGATCCAAAAGTCGTCTGGTCACCCTTGTATCTTCAGCGAAAATCACTTCTGCTTTTTCCAATATTTTAATGGAACGCAAAGTGATATCATCTAAATTGCCTATGGGCGTGGGAACAAGAATTAATTTTGCCATGGATTAAATTATATAATTCTACTGCAATTATGAAAAAACTTTACGAACCACATCCTCTATTTTTTCACAAAGCATCACTTTTATTTTAAAATCAGAAATTTTTATTCCCTTATTAAATTTTGAAATGTAAATAGCTTCATAACCGAGTTTTTGAGCTTCCAAGATCCTGATTTCTGCTCGATTTACGGGCCTTACTTCACCTGACAAACCAACCTCTGCTGCGAAAGTTATTCCTCTAGGAATCGCAATATCAGCATTCGATGAAAGTACTGCCATAGTTACTGCTAAATCTACCGCTGGGTCATCAACTTTTATTCCTCCTGCAATATTTAAAAAGACATCTTTAGATGCCAATTTAAAACCACATCTTTTTTCCATAACTGCTAGAAGCATGTTCAATCTTTTAGCATCGAATCCAGTTGAGGATCTCTGAGGGGTTCCATAAGCAGCCGAACTTACCAAAGCTTGCACCTCAACTTGCAAGGGTCTTAATCCTTCTATTGTTGTTGCTATGGCAATACCACTTAAATTCCCTTCGGTATGACTGATTAGAATTTCTGAAGGATTTTCTACCATCCGAAGTCCAGTACCTTGCATTTCATAAATTCCAAGTTCATTCGTAGAACCAAATCTATTTTTTACAGTCCTTAATAATCTATAAACATGATTGCGGTCTCCTTCAAATTGAAGAACTGCGTCTACCATATGCTCCAGTACTTTAGGTCCAGCAATAGATCCGTCTTTGGTAATATGACCGATTAAAAATACTGGAACATTAGTTTCTTTCGCAAAACGCAATAGTTGAGCGGTGCATTCTCGCACTTGAGAGACACTGCCTGGGGAACTATCGATGGCGGAATAAAACAAGGTCTGAATAGAATCTATAATTAACATTTCTGGCATCAATGCTTTTGCATGATTCAAAATATTAACCAAGTTGGTTTCTGTGAGTAGTTGACATTGATTATTTTTTATGCCAATGCGCTCCGCCCTCATTCTTATTTGCTGTTCACTTTCTTCACCTGAGACATATAAGATATTCAAGGGTTCTTGAATGGCCATTTGTAACATTAAAGTTGATTTCCCAATTCCGGGTTCTCCACCAATTAACACAAGCGCTCCTTTAACCAATCCGCCTCCTAAGACACGATTTAATTCTACATCAACCAATTGCATCCTGTTTTCTACAAGATTTTCTATTTCGTTAATTAAAGTAGGTTTGGCATTTCTAGTGTCTGCTGAAAAAGAAATAGATTGTTTGCCTGAAGCAACAATTTCTTCTACGAAGGTATTCCACGAGGAACATGATGGACATTTACCCAACCATTTCGGGGCCTCGTACCCACATTCTTGGCAAAAAAACGCACTTTTCTGTTTTGACATAATATAAATTCAAAGATAAGATTATTGCCTTAATAATGATGGATTAAATACAAGTCAAATGACGATAAAAACGTAACTCACTTTTAATGGTTAATAATTTTTTAAAGATTCTCATACAATATAGTGACATTGAAAAACAAAAAATATAAATTTGCGACAACTAGAAACAACAATAATTAAAGTATGTCAAAGAGAAGGTCAATTATAAGTTACGATAAACTTACCCTTGAACAAAAGAAACAAATTTTACGGGAATTCCCGGACGGTTATATTAATCATTTGACAACAATTAAAACGCCTAAAGGTGAGGTACTTGATGCTTTGATTTGGGATACTGAAGAAGTTATTTATTTGGTTAAAATCACGAAGCCGAAAGTCAAAATGAAAGCAGTTGCTGACGAAGAGGAAGAATTTGAGGAAGATCCAGCTTTGAAAGACGATGAATTGGAAAGTGATTCAGATGATGAAGAGTCAGATGATTATGACAAACCGGATAAAGATAACGAAGACGATTCTGAAGATTAAATAATTAACTGTTTTCTGTAACTTTCTTTAATTATCTTTGGGCTAGAACTTAGAGACATGCTTGAAAGTAACAATCGATCCATTTTTCAAACTATAAATACCGCCTCCCCAATTGATAAAGTTGGAGTGGAAGAACGCGTAGCTCGTTTTCAAACGCGTAGTATTAAAGATGATGCGAAGTCTCAGGGTTTGAAGATGGTATTAAGCATGATTGATTTAACGACACTTGAAGGTAAAGATACCCCGGGGAAAGTAAAGCAAATGTGTTTCAAAGCACATCATCTTCACGATCTTCATCCTAATTTACCTCAGGTAGCTGCAGTGTGTGTTTATCCATCTATGGTTGCTATTGCAAAAAAGTCATTGGAAGGCACGTCTGTTAAAATCGCCTCTGTCGCTACTTCCTTTCCTTCGGGTCAATCCAATTTGGAAATTAAATTAGCGGATGTAAAATTCGCGGTGGACTCAGGTGCTGATGAAATTGACATGGTGATTTCACGAGGAAAATTTTTGTCCGGAGAATATAACTTTGTTTTTGATGAAATTGCGATGATTAAAGAGGCGTGTGGAAGTGCTCGTTTAAAAGTAATTTTGGAAACAGGTGAACTTTGCACCTTAGATAATGTCAGAAAGGCAAGCGATATCGCCATGTATGCAGGTGCAGATTTTATTAAAACATCAACAGGTAAAATTCAACCCGCTGCTACTATGCAAGTAACTTATACGATGCTGCTTGCCATCAAAGATTATTTCGAAGCTACTGGAAAAATGATTGGGATGAAACCTGCGGGTGGAATTTCCACATCCAAGTTGGCCCTTCATAATTTAGTCATGGTCAATGAAATTCTCGGTGCAAATTGGTTGCATAATGAATGGTTTCGATTTGGTGCAAGTAGCTTAGCAAATGATGTGTTGATGCAAATATTAAAATTTGAAACTGGGTCCTACCAGTCGCCTAATTACTTTACTTTAGATTAAGATGGAAAATAAAAAAAATACTTCCGAAGCTCATGAGTGGGTATATTCACCTTCTCTGGAAAGTACCTCGCATATTGAGATAAAAGGGAAGTACGAACTTTTTATTAATAATGAATGGGTTGCTCCCACTTCAAATAAATATTTCGACACCATAAATCCAGCGGATGAAAAAGTACTTTCGAAAATCGCATGGGCAAATGAGCAAGATGTTGACAAGGCAGTTAAAGCTGCAAGGAAAGCATATGACGAAGTCTGGTCGAAAATTAGCGCCATGGATCGTTCAAAATATATTTTCCGTTTGGCCCGGATGATGCAAGAAAAAGCAAGGGAATTAGCAGTTATCGAAACTTTGGATGCAGGAAAGCCAATGAGAGAATCGCGAGATGTTGATATCCCCTTAGCCTGCAATCATTTTTTTTATTACGCAGGTTGGGCAGATAAACTAGAGTATGCATTTCCAAATCAAAAGACTGAAGCACTTGGTGTTGTTGGTCAAATTATCCCTTGGAACTTCCCTTTAATGATGGCCGCTTGGAAGATCGCTCCGGCCTTAGCCGCAGGCAATACCGTTGTTCTCAAACCAGCTGAAACTACTTCTTTAACGGCCCTCAAATTGGCAGAAATTATTAAGGAAGCAGGAATTCCACCAGGAGTTATCAATATAATCACAGGACATGGCGACACGGGCGAGGCAATTGTGAAACACCCCGACATTAATAAAATTGCATTTACTGGTTCTACTCAAGTGGGAAAAGCCATTCAGAAAGCATTGGTTGGAACAGGCAAACGATCAACGCTTGAGTTGGGAGGGAAGTCTGCAAATATTATTTTTGATGATGCGCCAATAGATCAAGCAGTAGAAGGAATTGTAAATGGCATCTTCTTTAATCAAGGACATGTTTGCTGCGCTGGCTCTCGACTGTATGTTCAAGAAAATATTGCCGAAAAAGTAGTTGAAAAATTAAAGCATAGAATGAAAAGTTTGATACTGGGTAATCCATTGGATAAGAATACAGATATCGGAGCTATTAATTCTAAAGAACAACTGCAGACCATTGAAAAATACATTCAAATTGGAATCCAAGAAGGAGCAGAATTATTTCAATGCGAAGGCACGCTTCCCGCTACCGGATTTTATTGTAAACCAAGCATTTTTACCAATGTTTCTCAATCAAGTGTTCTATCACAAGAGGAAATTTTTGGCCCAGTTTTGACTATTCAAACTTTTCGAACCATCGATGAGGTAATTCAAAAAGCAAACAATTCTCCTTACGGCCTTGCGGCAGGTGTTTGGACAGATAAAGGTTCCAAAATATTTAATTTGACCAGTAAGTTAAAGGCAGGTGTTGTTTGGGCAAATACCTATAATAAATTTGACCCGGCATCTCCTTTTGGCGGTTATAAAGAGAGTGGCTTTGGTCGTGAAGGTGGAATGCATGGTTTGGGAGCTTATTTGAAAATAATTAAATAAAGAGTTATGAGTAATTTGGAAGTCTTAAAAACCTATAAGTTATATATTGGAGGAGCATTTCCTAGAACTGAATCCGGAAGGTTTTATAACCCAATTTCAAAACAGGGTGAAGTATTAGGTAATATTTGTCTGTCATCACGAAAAGATTTAAGAAATGCTGTGGTCGCTGCACGGAAGGCTCAAGGACCTTGGGAAGAACGAAGCGCTTTCAATCGATCTCAAATTTTATACCGTATTGCCGAGCTCTTTTCGGATCGAAAAGAAATATTTTTGAAGGAATTTCAAAAACAAGGTAGTTCGCTTGAAGCAGCAACAATTGAATTTTCAACAATACTAGATCGCATGGTATATTATGCAGGTTGGTGCGACAAATACAATCAAGTGTTGAGTTCAGTGAACCCAGTAAATTCCTCTCATTTTAATTTCTCTACTTGTGAGCCAATGGGGATTGTTGCGCTTATTGCGCCACCATCCACGGCATTAATAGGATTAGTTTCATTAATCTTACCAGCATTAGCAGGTGGTAATACCGTTGTTGCTCTCGCTTCCGAAAATCTTCCTATCAGTGCTATTTCATTCGCAGAAGTGTTAAACGATTCTGATGTCCCAGCAGGAGTGGTAAACATTCTAACGGGCAAACAAGAGGAAATCGCACCAATTATGGCATCTCATATGGATATTAACGCTTTTATTTCAAGTGATTTGGGATCGATTGAAAATCCAATTGCTATTGCATGCATTGATAATTTAAAAAGAAAATTTACTTATTTCGAAGACTTTAATCTGCCTGAATCTCAAGGATTGAATTTTATTTCGGATTTACAGGAAATAAAAACTACTTGGCACCCCATCGAAAATATTGGTGGAAGCACCAGCACTTATTAATTTAAAGCATTATGGCTGAAATTGTCAACAAAATAAAAGATAGCGGTCTAATTCAATTAGACATGGCAGATTTTAAGCCATCCATTCCGATTTTAGGTATTGATTTAACCGAACAGTTGTGGCAAGGATTGGTGCTTCGTGAAAAAGATTTTCGTGCATGGATTTCGTCAAATGATTGGTCGGCATATGATCATACAGCGGTTTATATATTCTGTTCCTCTGATGCGATTATTCCCACATGGGCTTACATGCTAATTGGAAGTGAACTTTCTAATTATTCCGTTTATTTTTTAGTAGGTTCAAAAAGTGATTTAGAGAAAAGACTCATCGAAAGGGAGATTCGAAATTTAGATTTATCCAAGTTTAAAGATCAAAGAGTCATTGTAAAGGGGTGTTCAGATATCCCTAATCCTGATTTCGCAAGCACCGCACTTGTAGCGCATATCAGACCAGTAGTAAAGTCCTTGATGTATGGAGAGCCTTGTTCCACCGTTCCGATTTATAAAAAACGTTGAATATAAATTGATTTATTTCGTTCAAAGAAGCAACTTCTAATTACTGACGAAAAAAATAACAATCACAAAATTTAAAAACAAATATCGTTCTGAATCTACCCGACTGCAAGGATATGATTACGGCTCGCATGGATATTATTTCGTTACCATTTGCACCAAAAACCGATTACATTATTTTGGTGAAATATCCAATTTTACTCAAATTGGTAACATGGCTAATGACTTCTGGAAAGAAATTCCCGCGCATTATCCCTTTGTCGAAATTGATGAATTTATTGTAATGCCTAATCATATTCACGGGATTTTATTTTTCAATAGACCAGATAAAAAGGATTGGCTTCCAAATCAATTTGGTGTTCAATCACAAAATTTAGGGGCCGTAATTCGGGCATTCAAATCATCGCTAAAACGATATTCCAACCAAAATAATATTGATTTTGAATGGCAATCGCTCTATCATGATCGTATTATTCGAAACGATAAGGCCTTAAATGCCATTCGTAGATATATTATTAATAATCCATTGAAATGGAAAAATGGTTGATATGGGTAATCGTTGATTCGGGTAATCGTTGATACGGGCAATTGCCCGTATCAACCACCCGTTTGCGATAGATATGGGCAATTGCCCATATCTATCGCAAACAAAACCCTAAAACGATCGAAATAAATTCGTCTGGTGCCTCGGCATGCACCCAATGTCCTGCCGTTTCGATGGTTTCAAATTGACTGTCGGGAAAATTATTTTCCAATTCAGGTATATCATTATCTAGAATATAATTGGATAAACCTCCTCGAATAAATAAGGTCTGAATCATCACTTCTTTTTCTGGAATAGCCTCAAGAACTTCATCCATATGGATTTCTAATGCTTTAAAATTCATGCGCCAGGCTAGAACTCCCTTATTCTTCCAATATAAATTTTTAAGCAAAAATTGCAAAACCCCTTCAGAACTAATATGTTCTTTTAGGATGACTTCAACCTCAGATCTAGATGAAATTGAATTTAAATCTACTGCATTCAATCCACCTAATATATGTTGATGATGCAAAGGATATTGTTTCATCCCCATATCTACAACAATTAATTTCTCTACTAGACCTTTTGTATTTTGAGCAAGGGTCATCGCCACTTTTCCTCCCATTGAATGTCCCAGGATAATTGCGTTTACTACCTTTTGTTCTGCGAGTAGCGTTTGCACATCTTCAGCAAGTAAAGCATAATTGTGCTCTTCACTCCAAGGTGAATGTCCGTGATTTCGCAAATCGATGAGGTAAACTTGAAAGTAAGTAGCGAATATTTTGGCTTGGCTTTGCCAATTGTCTGCTGATCCAAATAGACCATGTAAAATAACAAGTGCTTGTCCACTTCCTAGAGTTCTGAAATTTAACTGCATGCTATTTTACTTAGCTTTAGATGTTTTTTTTCGGCGCTATTGCTTGGTCCTCTAGTACTGCAACTTTAAATTGCTTATCGTTGATTGTCTCAAGCAGCTTCACGATGGCACTTTTATTTATTTGACCTTTATTATAAAAGACACTGACTATTTGCTTAGTACGATCGTCTTTGTAATCAACATCAACTTGATTGACAGATTTAGTCTCTAAAAGTGCTTTTCTAATAGAACCTCCACAGCCCATTTTACAGACCATTCCTTCTACTTCAAGTGTAATTTTTTGATTGGCCACACTAATAGTTTTTGCCGTATTCACCTCATTTTTAGTATTTTCACTGCAAGATGAAAGTAATAAACTAAATGATGTAATTATAAAGAGCAACTTTTTCATATTCGTTCCGTATTTAGACTTCGACAAAGGTAAAGTCTTTTTGACGGGTAAAAAGCTTTTCTTGGGTTAAATTTTTTAATTAATTTCAAAAAAAACATTTATGAAAAAATTATTTTTAATTGGATTTGTAGCAGCTTTGGCTACTAGCGCTATGATGACTTCATGCAGTAAGTATGATGAAGGATCAAATTTTACTTTGATCACAAAAAAACAACGCGTGGTAAATGAATGGAATCTTGTATCCATGACACAAGATGGAACAGCTTTAAGCATGACTGGCTTGGTTGTTACCATAAAATTCACAAAGGACGGTTCTTATTCGCAGACGACTTCTTACACTTTGTTAGGTCAAACGTATACAGATACTGTTTCAGGAACTTGGACTTTTAGCAATGACAAAACGAAATTACTTACTATTGAGACAGGTACAACCGTAACGGGTGAATGGACTATAATTCAATTGGCTAAAGACAATATGAAATTAAAGCAATTTGATGCTACAAATAATTCAACAACGATTACTGTTTGGGCAACTAAATAAGTTTGAAAGTTATGAAAAGCCATCTTCGGATGGCTTTTTTTTTGCATTCAAAATAGAAAGTAGTACATTTGTTAAAATTAGTTTTATGAAAAAATTTATCTTTTCTTTTGCGCTTATTGTTTCTACAATGGTTTTATTGAATTCTTGCAATAAATATCCTGATGGTCCGAAATTCACAATCTTGACGAAGACTGCACGCTTGTGTAACAATTGGGAGTTGGTTAGTATCCTAAAAGATGGTAATGAAGTAATTAGCAAAGTTCCTGCAAAGACACTTTCTATTGATAAGGACGGAACTTTTTCTATGGCAGATTCTCAAACTGCGTTGGGTCAAATCACTACAACTTACATTCATGGAATTTGGACACTTGACGGAGAGAAAACTACCTTGTCGTTATTACAAAATGGATTAGATATTCCATTAACATATACGATTAAAGAGTTGAAAAACAAAACTTTGGTTTTGGAGCAATATACTTCTCAAGGAATATATTTGATGACTTTTCAACCACAGAATAACTAAGAGAACTTAGGGTCTGTTTCCATTATTGTACCACATTTATTACAAGTCCTCAACTCCAAAGAAGCATAGAATTCTTTAAATCGAGATAGGAAATCTACTTCAATATTATTTAATTTGAATCGGTAAGATTTTAACTCGTTATTGCAGCTCTCGCAAAACCAAAACAATCCATCTTCAAGATCACTTCCTATTCTAACGCGTTCAATGACCAATCCAACGGTATTTGCTCCACGGATTGGTGAATGGGGTGTATTTCCAGGTAATAAAAATATGTCACCTTCCTTAACCTCAATATCTATTGGCTTACCGTCCTGTTGAATTCTTACCGTAATATCGCCTTCAATTTGATAAAAAAGCTCTTCACTTTCATTGTAATGATAATCTTTTCTTGCGTTCGGTCCGCCCACAACCATTACTATGAAATCACCCGCTTCGATGTATAAATTTTTATTTGAAATAGGTGGTTTTAATAAATCTCTGTTGTCTGAAATCCATTTTTTTAGGTTGAAAGGAGCTAACATATGCTTGTGTTTTATTTAGTAAATATAATATATTACCGTTTAATCTGCTTGTAATATTTGATTGCAAAAGAATAAGCATGTTTTTCATCTTTTTGATGATCTTGAAGGGTGTTGATCTCCCACTGCTGTTCGTCGATTATTGGAAAAAAAGTATCAGCATCAAGTTCACAATCCACATGACTGATATACATTTCTTCAACAAGATCCAATTCAAGCGCCTGCTTATAGATTTCTCCGCCGCCAATAATATATATTTTCTCTTCTCTATTACTCAAAGTTGAGATACAATCTTCCAAGTCATTAAAAACAAGACAACCATCGGCTTCAAAATCTTTGTTTCGGGTCAAAATAACATTTAATCTATTGGAAAGTGGACGAAAGCGTTCCGGAATGGACTCATAGTTTTTTCTTCCCATCACAACAATTTCATTTTCTGTTTGTGATTTAAAGAACTTCATGTCGACGGGCAAGTGCCACATCAAATCATTATCCTTTCCAATGCCATTTTTGGCATCCATTGCTACGATAATACTGGTCTTTTTCAAACGGCTACTGCTCCTTTAATGTGTGGATGTGGATCATAATTGATCAACTCAAAATCATCTATCGTGAAGCCAAAAATATCCTTAACGTCAGCATTAAGTTTCATAGTAGGTAAGTCACGAAGATCTCTGGTCAATTGCAATTGCGCTTGATCCAGATGATTGGTATACAAATGCGTATCCCCTAAAGTATGTATAAATTCTCCTAATTGTAAATCACAAACTTGAGCAATCATCATCGTTAATAAAGCGTAGGAGGCAATGTTAAAAGGTACCCCTAAGAAAGTATCAGCACTTCTTTGGTACAATTGACAACTTAACTTTCCGTCTGCTACATAAAATTGAAAAAAACAATGACAAGGAGGAAGTGCCATTTCGTTGACATCAGCAACATTCCATGCAGAGACGATAAGTCTTCTAGAATTAGGATTGTTTTTAATTTGCTCAATTACTTGCGATATCTGATCAATCGTTCCACCATCTTTTGCTGGCCAACTTCTCCATTGATGTCCATAAACAGGACCAAGTTCACCATTTTCGTCCGCCCATTCATCCCAAATACGAACATTATGTTCTTTAAGATAACCAATATTCGTATCACCTTTCAAAAACCAAAGTAATTCATGAATAATGGAACGCAGGTGCAATTTTTTGGTGGTAAGGCAAGGGAAACCTTCCTTTAAATCGTAGCGCATTTGATATCCAAAAACAGATAGCGTTCCAGTTCCCGTTCTATCTTCCTTGCGCACACCTTCCGTTAAAATATGCTGTAATAAATCGTGATATTGTTTCATGTTCTTTAAGAAAATTCCTTCTGCGAATTTAATTGAAATCAGCAATTAAGTTCTTGAATTTTTTTTTGTTTTTTGAACAAGTTAATAACCACTATGATCTAACTCAATTTTTTTTCAAAGAAAGCGCTTACTTTTTCACTTAATTTATTGAAAAGTGTAACTTCGTTTCATGAAAAACATAGGGGTTTTAATTATTTTTTTGATTTGCTGTTTCATTTCTTCAGCCCAGGACATAAAAGTAAAAAGAAAATTCAGAGGGATTTATACGGGAATCATCCCGCCTTATGAATTCAATTCGGGTGAAGAATTATTTAGGGTGTCTTCCGCTCCGATTTCAATTACCATTAGCAAAACAGGGTACTTATTATCTATTGGTGATTTGAGTTATGAAGGTGAAATCACAGCGCTTCGCGTCAAAAAGAAACAAGCGTATTTCACCATTAAGATTTCAGAGTATTCCTTAGAAGAGAAGGTTCAAGTGGATTCCAAAAGAAAGATTTTACTTAGAGATGGCATTCGACCACAACCCATCATGCAACTTACAAAAATCAAGGGATAAATAGTGTGAATTGTGTTCCTTTCCCAAAGTTACTTTTCACTTCAATTTTACCGTGATGCGCGTCAACAATTAGTTTTACATAGTAAAGTCCTAATCCAAATCCTTTCACGTCATGAAGATTTCCGGTGGGTACACGGTAGAATTTCTCAAAGATTGATTTTAAATTTTCTCTTTTGATTCCAATGCCATTATCCACTATCTCTATGCTAATGCCACCTTTATCATTCTTTGTTATAATTTCAATATGAGGACTTGTCTCACAATATTTGCAGGCATTGTCTAACAAATTATAGATGACATTGGTAATATGAACCGGGTCAGCTTGAATTTCAAATTGGGTAGCCGCTAAAACAAGTGTTATACTTCCTCCTTTTTCAAGATGATGTAACTCAAAATTTTCCTTTACTTCTGCTAGCAATTCATGAACATCAAACAACTCTTTATCAAGAATAACTTGATCTTTATCTAGCTTTGCGACATTTAAAACGCGCTCGACTTGATTTTCCAGGCGTTTATTTTCTTTAAAAATAATTCCAGCATATTTATTTACCTTTTCAAAATCCGAATCTTTATCCAATCTCATCAAAAGCTCACTGGATAAACTTATGGTTGAAATAGGCGTTTTTAATTCGTGCGTCATATTATTAATAAAGTCTGTTTTGATTTCCGACAGACGATTTTGCCTTAAAATTATGGAGAGACTAAATCCAAAAAATACAAGAACCAAAACAACGATAACGATAATATAAATCCAAGGAGAGATAAATACTTGTGCTTCTATGGAACTTGCTTTTACATTTGGAAAAAACACTGTGAAGTAATGCCCGTCTTTTTTAAGGTTTAAGGTTTCTGGCGTAATGCCAATGAGCGAATCAGATACAGGAGCATAAAGTGAATCTTTACTAAATTTTATTAGGTTCCCAAAAACAATTGAATCGGTAAAGCAGTCATAGATTCCATAAACGAAATCCTGATGAATATTTTGATTGTAAAGGGCTTTTTTTAATAAGGTTTCTAGATAATAAGGTTGCAGCTCCTCATTGATATCGACTGTAAAATGATTGCTTCTTATTTGTTTAACTGCTCCATATAGGTCCAGATTATTATCAGTATTTTCATTGATTTCTTCTAATACATTTCTGAGTGCTACATGTACTTGTTGGCCAAACTCTTTGATATTTAAACTATCCTCCTTGGCTTGAATAGCAATACTTGTTTCTTGGATATCTATTGTTTTTTTCATCCAAAGCAACTGAACCATAAGAATGGTTACTAAGGAAAGAATCCCAAGTACTACGACAGCATTTATAGTTCTATTCTTCATATGGCTAAGCTACCAAATATATGCTATATAGCTCTAGAAAACTAAAATCCTTGTACACCATTCACCGTAGTATACTTTAGTATATTTTTTTTATCTGGGTGAATTCTTGAAAAGGCTGATTGCACTGCTAATGTTCCTTCGTGGAACCCGCACAATATAAGTTTTAATTTATTTTCGTAAGTATTAACATCTCCAATAGCATAGATGCCCGGAATGTTAGTAGAATAATCCAAAGTACTAACTTTTATAGCGTTCTTTTCAATTTCTAAACCCCAATCTGCAATGGGACCTAAGCTTGGCTTCAAACCAAATAGAGGAATAAAATGGTCTGCATTTATGGTAATTTCCCCATCTTTTTGATGACTTACAATTACATTTTCTAAGTGAGCAACACCTTGTAATCCTGTAACTTCAGCCTCAGTTATTAATTCAATCTCACCTTTTTCAGCCAGATCAATTACTTTTTGAACAGAATCAAGATGTCCACGGAAAGAACTATTTCTATGCACTAAAGTGACTTTAGATGCGATTTTTTGTTCCACTAAAAAGATAGACCAGTCTAATGCTGAATCCCCCCCGCCTGCTATTACACATTTTTTCCCTTTGTAAAAATTCGGATCTTTTATAATGTACTCCACTCCCTTATCTTCAAAGGATGTGAGGGTATCAATAGGTGGTTTGCGTGGTTCAAAAACGCCTAGTCCACCAGCAATCATTACAATTGGAGCTTTGTGTTTTGTTCCTTTAACAGTGGTTACAATAAAATCATTACCTTCTTTTTCAATCTTCATTGCGGCTTCACCTAAAGTGAATCCAGGTTTAAAAGGTGCAGCTTGTTCCATTAAATTATCAATCAATTCCCCAGCTAAAATTGTCGGAAATCCGGGGATATCATAGATTGGTTTTTTGGGATAAATCTCTGAGCATTGTCCTCCTGGTTCCGGTAAAGAATCAATTAAATGACATTTTAATTTTAACAGTCCCGCTTCAAATACAGTAAATAAACCCACTGGGCCTGAACCTATAATTATTATATCTGTTTCAATCATTTTTCTGTTTTAACTTATTGGAACACTTTAATTGAGATGATGTTCAAACAATCTTTAATAATCTGCTCTTGGAGGAACATTTTCCAAGATGGCATCAATATTCATCAATATTTCTGGAGTTAGCAAATGTTGTGCATCAATTGCTTTAAGATTTTCTGAAAGCTGCTCCACTTTACTTGCGCCAAGAATAACGGTACTGACATTCTTATTAGACAAACACCAAGACAAGCCTAATACAGGTAATGAAATCCCTAAATCTCCCGCTAAAACAGATAGTGCCTTAACTTTTTCTATCCTGCCTTCTGTAAGATTTTTATCTTTTAACCACTCTAAACCATCAATACTTAATCTAGTTTCTTTTGGGAAACCGTCATTGTATTTTCCAGTCAAAATTCCACTTGCTAACGGTGACCAAACTGTAGTTCCTAAACCAACTGTTTTGTACAATTGATCAAACTCCACTTCTACCTTAGCACGCGTAAACATATTATATTCTGGTTGTTCGACAACAGGACCAATCAAATGATTTTGTTTGGCAAAAAGGTGGGCTTCCATAATCTCTTGCGCACTCCATTCGCTTGTTCCCCAGTATAAAATTTTCCCTTGCGCAATTAAATGGTGCATTGCCCAAACCGTTTCTTCGATAGGAGTATTTTTGTCTGGTCGGTGACAAAGATAAAGATCTAAATAATCAACTTGTAATCTTTTAAGAGCTTGTTCGCATGCTTCAAAAACATGTTTTCTATTCAAACCCTTTTGTGTTGGTAATTGCCCACCACTACCAAAGAAAACTTTACTACTCACAATAAAACTATCTCGAGACCAAGCTTGTTTTTTTAATATTTCACCCATGACAATTTCGCTCATTCCTTTGGAATAGATCTCGGCATTATCAAAAAAGTTGATCCCGTTTTCGTAGGCCAAGACCATTAAATCTTCTGCTGTAGAAGATTCGATTTGTTTTCCAAAAGTCAACCAAGACCCGAGTGACAAGCGACTGATTTGCAGACCTGTTTTTCCTAGATTATTATATTCCATTTTGATTAAAATTATTTGTGCAAAAGTAGTTAATCTTCTTTAAATTAATTAAATATTGATAAAGTTTGCAGGCACAAATTTTTATTAAATTTGTTATGGTAAAATCGCTTCAATTCAGCAATTGAATTTATGTAAATGCTATTAACTATTAAACATGCAAAATAACATTTCCGCTACCTCTTTAGATTTAGTTTTTGAATCTCTTAGGTTTTCTCATGCATATTGTGCTTTACTTAATCCAGACGGTACTGTTATTCATATCAGTGATATGCTAGTGGACCAACCTATATCATTGATAGGCAATTCGATTTCTTTAGTTTTTGATTTTGATATACAAAAAGACCTTCCCAATTGTTTGGGTTCAAACACTAAGGCTCTTAAGATTTTCGTTTGTAGTTATTTAAATCAAAACTTTCGACTCAGTCTAAAAGCCACTGACTTTGGATATACTTTGTTGGCCTACCCAGCATCGCACTTGATTGGAAACGATGATTCCATTGATGATTTAAAAGCCACGAATAAAAAATTGGAAAGTCAAAGCGCTTTTTTTGAATATATATTAAATAATATACCTTCTGATATCGCAGTTTTTAGTCCAGACCATCGATATCTTTTCGTTAATCCTCAGGGAATAAAAGACGACAAAATCCGCAAGTTCATTATCGGTAAAGATGACTTTGATTATTGCACATTTAAAGGCTTGCCAGCAACCATTGCAGAAAAAAGAAGAGCTCTTTTTAATAAGATAATAGCTTCAAAGGATGAAATTGAATGGGAGGAAGAAACAAAAGATGCTGATGGAAATCGAAAAGTAATTCTTCGCAAGATGGGGCCTGTTTTTGATGAGAACGGAAAGGTAAATTTTGTCATTGGTTACGGAATGGATATTACCTCTAGAAAATTGGTGGAAGAAAAATTATTCTTAGCTAAAAAGGAAATTGAAATAATCAATTTTGATTTGGAAGAAATTGTAATTGAAAAAACCCAAAGAAATTTAGACTTAGCTAAATCTATTTCTGATCAAGAGAAATTAGTTACCATCGGCGAATTATCTTCTGGGGTTGCTCATGATCTAAACACTCCAATTGGCGCTATTAAAATTGGTGCTGAAAGCATAAAGTTTTCGTTTGAAAATTTATTGAAGAATACTATTTCTGAGTGCAGCCAAGATCAAATCATTAAAGCATGTGAATTAGCGGAGACCACGAATCGAGTATTGTATATTGGAGGCCTTCAACAAAGAAGAGAAATTAAAGAATTTGAAAAATATTTATTGGAACATTTTCCAGCAATTGAATCTTCTGATCGAAATCAAATAGCGAGTATGTTGGTGAAATCAAACATAAACATAACGGATACTGATTTAATTCATTCTATTATAAGTTCAAGTAATCCTATTGCATTTCTATCCTTGATTTTTAATTTGCATACGATTAAAAGTTTTTTAACAACGATTCTAAGTGCAAGCGAAAGAGCGGCAAAGGTGGTTAGTGATCTTAGTGCCTTCAGTAAGGACCATCGAAATGATGAAAAAACAAATATTCTGCTGCATAATAATATCGCTTCGGTACTCAATATATTTAATTTTGCTTTAAGGAAAAATGTGGAAGTTCATTTTGATGTGGACCCTACCTTGGAGATCATTGGTCTAGAAATAAAATTATTTCAATTGTGGTCAAACTTGTTAAAGAACGCAATAGAGTCCATCGAGGAAACGGAAACTAAAGGAGTTTTGAAAATTTACAGTGAAGTGAAGCAAGGTGCAATATGCATTTATTTTGAAAACAATGGGCCACTAATTCCTGAAGAAACTCAGAAGATTATTTTCGATAAATTCTATACTACCAAAGCAAAAAAGAATGGATCTGGTTTAGGTTTAAGTATTGTAAAAAGTGTCCTGGAAGAGCATAATGCTTCGATTTCATTAAGTTCAAATGAAGAAAAAACTACCTTCAAATTGACTTTTACACGTTAGGCAGTTAAAACAAAATTAGTAGCGTGATTCTTCCCTTATTTAATTAATTAAATTTGCCCCATGGATTCTATAAAATATGCTGTTGTTTGTGTCGATGATGACCCATTTATTCTACAAATGCTTGCCTTTCAACTGACTAAAGTTGTTAATCAAAAGCATACACTCATCGAATATTTCACAGATCCTTCTGAAGCCTTTATTAATATTGATGCGCTAGTAGAGGAAAAGATTGACATCATATTTATTATCGTCGATTATCAAATGCCAGAAATGACAGGCGCCCAATTAATCCGTGCCATCAAGTCGAAACACCCTAAACTAAAATGCATCATGCTTTCAGGCCAAGCCAATCCTATCTCGGTAGAAGAATTATTGCAGGATGAGATGTTAGAGAGTTTTATTTCAAAACCATGGAATGAAGAAGTCCTGTTTCAAGCCATTCAACCTATAATTGAATCTTTAGAAGCTTAAAATTAATACAACATGAAAATCATTTTAATTCTAGGTGCAGGTTTGTCTTCTTCCTCTTTGATTCGCTATTTGTTGAATCACGCTGAACAAGAGAATTGGTTTGTAAATGTTGTTGATCAAGATTTATCCGTAGCGCAAAGAAAAATTGGTCATCACCCCCGAGCTGCGGCGCTTTCTTTTAATGCTTTAGACCCTGCTGAGAGAAAGCCAATGATTGGACATGCAGATATAGTTATTTCGATGCTTCCCGCCAGATTTCACGCTGAAGTGGCTGTTGATTGTATTGAACTTAAAACCCATTTGATCACGCCTTCTTATGTCTCTCCAGAAATGAAAGCATTGGCCGAACAAGCAGTTAAAGCGGGTATTGTTATCATGAATGAGATAGGAGTCGATCCAGGAATTGATCATATGAGTGCCATGCAAATTATCCATGAAATTCAAGCTAAAGGTGGAAAAATGGATAGCTTTAAATCTTTTTGTGGTGGCCTCATGGCGCCAGGATGTGATGACAATCCTTGGCATTTTAAATTTACTTGGAACCCACGCAACGTTGTCCTAGCCGGACAAGGTGGTGCGGCGGCATTTATTCAAAACAATGAGAATAAATACATTCCGTATGCGCAACTCTTTAAACGCACGGAGCGCTTTGAGATTTCTACCTTTGGTGAATTTGATGGCTACGCCAATAGAGATTCATTTGCCTATAGAAAAACCTATGGTTTATTAGACATCCCAACTTTATATAGAGGTACGCTTAGGCGACCTGATTTCTGTCAAGGCTGGAATGTTTTTATAGAATTGGGAATGACTGATGATTCCTACAAACTAAGTGATTCCAATTTAATGACGCCCCGAAGATTTATTAATTCTTTTCTTCCCTATTATCCAAGTAAATCAGTGGAAGAGAAATTTAAAGAATTTTTAGGCCCTGAAAGAATTCAATTATTCGATCAATTCAATTGGTTAGGGATATTTAATAATGAGGAATTCATTGGATTAGAGAATGCTTCACCTGCAAAATTATTGGAGGAGTTTTTAATCAAAAAATTAGTCCTCTCTCCTAATGATAAGGATATGATCGTGATGTATCATGAATTTGAATATTCTATCGAAAATAAAAAGAAAAAGGTCATTGCCTCTATGGTAAATATTGGGGAGGATCCTGTTTATACTTCTATGTCTAATACAGTTGGATTGCCCGTGGCAATTATGGCAAAATTAATATTGCAAGAAAAATTTATTACCCCAGGGGTGCATATACCGATTCAACCTGAAGTGTATACGCCCATAATGGAAGAACTTAAATCCTTTGGAATTCTCTTTCATGAAGTGGAAAATGATTTGTAAATTAGCATTAATCAAGAAATTATGGAAAACGAAGAAAATCAAATGAATATTGAACTCTCTGAAGATATTGCTTTGGGGGTATATTCAAATTTAGCGGTAATTACACATTCTCCTGCTGAGGTGGTTTGTGATTTCATTCAACTGATGCCTGGGATGCCTAAAGGAAAAGTTAGGTCTCGGGTATTAATGACACCACAAAATGCTAAGAGATTTATGCAGGCATTGTCCGATAATATCGCAAAATATGAGCAACAATTTGGCGCTCTGGAGGAGCAGGTTTCTGGAGTACCTCCAATGAATTTCGGCACGCCAAATACGATGGCTTAATTCGACATTCTCCAATCAGTATGCTGTACATCTGTCTTCCCGTTTACAATACGGATGTCACTCGCTTGGCAAATGAACTTTTAGAACAGTCAAAGGGTTCTGCTGTAGAATTATTAATTGTTGACGATTGTTCTACAAATCATTTCAAGGATATTAACAGCGAATTCTGCCAGGATAAAAATCAAATCACTTATATTTCTTTACCCAATAATATAGGAAGATCGGCCATTAGGAATTATTTCCTTGGTTTAAAATCAAAGGGACATTTCTTATTCTTGGATGGTGATTCAATTGTCTGCCGCCCCAATTTTATTTCAACTTATTTAGATTTAATTACGCAGAAGAATCCTGATTTAGCATACGGAGGATCTTGCTATCAAAAAAATCGTCCATCTAGAAGTTTTATGTTGAGATGGAAGTATTCTACATCCCGTGAAAGCAAGTCATTAGATTTTAGATTGAAAAATTCCCATGGATTTAAAACGAATAATTTTTTAATCAATATCGAGGTTTTTAATCAGTATCCCTTTAATGAAAACATTAAAGGTTATGGTCATGAAGATACTTTATTTGGTTTTCAATTAGTTCAAAAAGGTATCACACCCTTGCAGATTGACAATCCAGTCCTAAATGAGGTCCTAGATGAAAATCTTGAATTCATAGCTAAAACTAATAATGCAATAGATAATTTAGTGACGATCAATTCAGATATTGAAAACTCTCCTGAGTTTGTGATGCATGTAAAACTTTTATCCGCCTATCATACCTTAAAGAAAAAAAAGCTACTTCCTTTATTTAACGCTTGCTACTTTTTAGTTTCGGGAATAAATAAATTTCTTTTGAAAAAGGGATACTTTTTTCTTTGGATGTTTGATGCCTATAAACTACAGCGGATATCTAAATCTTTTAAGGCTAAAGCTTTAGTTTAAGGATTTAATTAATCTTTCTAGAACCACTTTCTCATTTCCG
>Ga0304728_1000406_pt1 | contig 36916 bp, 56 predicted proteins | sample C_130625_MF_Meta_FD_190476 | JGI IMG/M metagenome (GOLD analysis project Ga0304728, IMG submission 190476) | Freshwater microbial communities from Lake Croche, Canada to study carbon cycling - C_130625_MF_MetaG (v2) (version 2) | ecosystem: Environmental > Aquatic > Freshwater > Lake | place... | reverse complement strand
GTAGTGACCTTCAAGCGCACCTCACCTAACGCTTCTACTTCGGGAACGTACCCTTCACAGAGGGGTCAAATCAGTACCAACATGGTTGTAGAATCTATTAGTCACGACTTCCAAGCTCAGCCTGGATTCTGGCACACTTCGTTTATTCTTGACCCTTACCCAATTAGGAGTTAGTCATGGGGAACATTCCTAACACCAATACCGCCAATTTGGTTCTGCAATCAGTTGGCAACGGATCAAACGACTCACGCTGGGGAACTTCTGGTGGCGGTTCAACGCTTCCAACTGGAACCGGCACTGGTCAAATGATTTGGTGGAATGGAACTGGTTGGGTTGTTACTGTTACCCCGACTACAGGAAGTTACCTTTACTGGAACGGAACCGCTTGGGCTAATGCTACGGCTGGCGACGCTACATCTATTCAGGGTTACCCAGTTAACGTAACGGGAATAGGAAACGGCGACGTTCTTTACTGGTCAAACGTAGGAGCAGTTCAACAATGGTTAACTGGCCCAACTCCCACAGGTGATGGTCAGATTCAATACTGGAACACTTCTCTTAGTGGTCATTGGTCGCTTTCGGCAGCCGCTACAACAACAGGTCAGGCACTTGTTTGGAATAACAGCACCCTGACATGGGGGCCAGCCAACATAACCCTTGCTGGTGACGTGACTGGTTCGGCCGGAGCAAACACCGTAGTAAACATTCAAAACTACCCAGTCAACATGACAGGCGTAGGAAACGGAGACTTGCTTTACTGGTCTAACGTTGGTACTACGCAGTGGCTTACCGGCCCTACACCAGGAACTACAGGAGATTATTATTCTTGGAATACAGGTCTTGGTGGTCACTGGGAAATCTTAACTGCTAACCCTGGTGGAGCTTTAAGCAACCGAGGTTGGACAAGCACTTCATTAGTGACATCAACTTTGCCTACATCAGTAGGAAAGATAGTTGAAGTTACTGGAATTACTGGCTTCTCGTCTTACCTCATTGGTTTTAACATAACCGCTACAAACGGTGATACAACAGGCAGAAACTTAAACGCTTACATTTATCAAGGTAGTTCTGCAGTGTCTCAACAAAGGCAATACATGGTAGGTAGCCAAACAGGGTCAACTAGCGTTTCTTACATAGCGTCTGGACTTACTTCTGGTACGAGCTACTCATTTGCAGGTTACGCTTTTCAAGGTGGATCAACCACAGGTACAGTATTATTTGCCACAATAACCGTACTCGGAATAGCATAAGGATAATCATGGGAATCAACACAACAAGCGTTTTGACTTGCGATGGATGCAATGAAACTATGACAGGCGACATGACCTTCGTAGTTCTTCAGCCTCAGTCCAACAGCGAGACACCATTCATCACAATGCCAGTCGTGGTTTGCAACGCCAAGTGCTTGCAAGAATACGCTGCAACTCTAGGAGCATAATGACAGACGTTCGACAGAACATTGTTGCTTGGGCTAAGTGGGCTGCAGCTCACCATGACAAGTTCAATTACACACAAGGCCCTACTCGCATGAACAACATTGGCAAGCCTAACTTACTGCCGGTCAACGCTGACTGCTCATCATTCGTTACCCTCTGCTACAACTGGGCTGGCGCTAATGATCCAAACGGAATGGGCTACAACCACACCGGCTACACAGGCACACTCCTATCACACGGCAAGAAGATTGCCCTCAAGGATGTAATGCCTGGCGACGTTATCGTTTACGGTGGTGGCACTGGCGAACACACAGCTCTAATTGTCGGCGTTAACGGTAGCAAAAACCCCCTCACTATTTCTCACGGACAACAGGGAGACCCTTCGTACTGCCATGTCAGTCAAGATGGTCGTCTGCCTCAAACCTACCTTCGTTTCAACACCAACGCTATTGCTGACCGCTTCATTCACACACCTCCGGCCAAGTAATGAACGCTAACTCCTGGAACTTCTGGCTAACGCTTATCTCCTCTGCCTTCTTTGTAGTCGGTGGAGTATGGAGCATTATCCGTTTGGCGCACAATGTTCTTGCTAGGTCAGTAACAGACCGACTAGAGCAAATCCACAAAGAGACCCAAACCAACGGTGGCAGTTCTTTGCGTGATGCTATTGACCGCATTGAAAAGAAGCTCGACGCTGTTACATCAGACCTTGATCGACACCTCGGATTCCACGACGCTATCGGCGACTAATTTTTACCGCAGTACCTTTCGCAGTACCAAATTAACAAACAACAAACCTGCTAAAATATATAGCACATAACACTTAGGAGACAAAGTGGCTCGCTTACCTATTGCCCAAGAAAACACTGGCCTTAATGCCATGTTCGTACCATCAACGACTTACTACCTTGCACTTTACACAACTGACCCATCAACAACTGGTGCGTCTGGTGAAGTAACCGGTGGCTCATACGCTCGTCAGGGAATTGCTTTCGGTTCTGCTTCATCAGGATCACAGGCTTCAACTAACGCACAGACCTTTACTGGTATGCCAGTTCTTTCAGGTGGAGCGCCATACTTCGGCCTTTTCTCTGCATCAACTGGTGGAACCTACCTCGGTGGTGGAACAACTACTGGACTTTCAGGCGCTATCTCAGCCGGTTCAACAGTTACATTCGCTATCGGTGCAGTAACTACATCACTGAGCTAATGGGCGGAGAACAAGAGTTCACAGCAAACGCTGTCGGAACTGTAACTCCCCCTGCTCCTGTGGAAGAGGAAACTCAGACCACAGAAGCCTAACCCAAAGGCAATCTGATGGATGCATTAAAGAACTTCGCTTATTCACTCGTAGCAACAGCACCGTCTCCTGCCACGTCTGGTACAAGTTTGGTTGTCACGGCTGGTCAGGGATCATACTTCCCTGCCACGCCGTTTGACGCAACTATCTGGCCTAGCGGAGCGCAACCAACAAACACCAACGCTGAAATCGTCAGGGTAACAAATGTCTCCACTGACACCTTCACGATTACCAGAGCGCAGTACGGAACCACAGCTCAAAGTATTGCCGTTGGCTATCAAATTGCACAGACAGTTGACGCAAACCTTCTTAACCAACTAGCACCTCTTTCGGGCGCTACGTTCACCGGTAACGTCACCGCTCCTGCACACATAGCCTCTGGTCTTACCGGCGCTACGGCTGCTTCTAGGTACGTTGGAGCAACAACTAACGGCGCACCTGTATCAGGAACGTTTGCCGTTGGTGATTTCATCATTGACCAGACCTCAACTATTTGGGTTTGTCTTGTTGCCGGTACGCCTGGTACTTGGTGGCCTCTTATTGAAGCCCACATGGTTAGTCGTTCAGCAACCGCAACCGCAACCGCAAACGAAGTAACTATTTTTACTGGCTCTACCGCTTCACAAACAATCAGCGTTATTGCCTTGCCTATTGACGGTGCAACGTGGACAATTATTAACCGTTCATCAGTTCCAGTCACCGCAGGATTTGGCGCAAGTTCAATGCTTCCACTTGGCTCTACGTCAAGCGTGACTTCACTTGTTGTACCAGTCAACGGTGCATACTCGTTCATTAACTACGCTGCTGGCCAGTGGTACATGACCGCAAGTAACAACCTTGCAAACGCTGTCGGAACTCTAACAACCGCTTCACCTACCTTCACTGGTACAATTACCGCAACTGGAACAACAATCGTCACTCAAACAGGTGGCGCTTTTGCAAACGACGACGACCAAACAATGACAATCATGGGAGCATGGATCTAAATGGCAACTACACCAGCAGTCTTATTCCGAGGCGCAGCAGCCACATCATCAACAACGCTCTACACCGTTCCAGCCTCAACCACAGCAATCGTCACCAACATCCTTGTTACCAACACCGCCGGTACGGCTGCAACATTCACCATCTCTCTAAACGGTACGGTAATAATTCCTGCTGCTTCCATAGCCGCTAACTCAACCGCTCTGTTTGACATGAAACAAGTCGTGACTACTGGACAACTGATTGCTGGATTTGCTTCTGCGGTTACAGTCAACTTCAGTCTCTCCGGCGTGTTGCTGGTCTAGTCATGGGAGTCAATGTATTCCCTGCTGCTAGCGGTGGAGTTTCATACAGTTCGCAACCACCAGCCTCAGCCTCTAGCGTTCTGCTAGACGGACAGTTGGTAACGGCATCGTCAATCACAACGAGCGTTACTGGTACTGGCGCACCCTGGCTTCTCTATGCAAACGGAGCAGGAACAACAACTATTACTATTGCCGGTACTCCATACACCGTTACTGCTGGTTCTACAGTTGGTACATCTGCGTACACAGGTAGTCAAAGCGTTGTCGTAAGTTGTTCAACAGCACCAGCAACATTAACCGCAACAACAAGCACCGCTAATCAAAGTTGGTATGCTGCTGCTTTTGGAACAAATACTTTTGTTGTTGTTGGAAATGCAAGCACTTCTATTAGTATGTACTCAACAAACGGAACAACGTGGTCAGCATCAACAATGGCAAGCACTAAAGCTTGGAACGGAATTGGCTACGGTAATGGGTATTTTATTGCAACGCAAAACTCTTACACAAATGCTATAAATTATTCTTCTAATGGGATTACTTGGACAGCTGGAACAATGCCAGCGGCAAGCGTTAATTATTGGGGGGTTGCTTATGGAAACGGTTATTTAGTTTCTGTTGGATTTACTTCTTCTGGAGGAACAAACGCTGCGTACTCAACAAACGGAACAACGTGGTCAGCATCAACACTTCCAAGTAGCGCATTTTGGTTTCCTATTGCTTTTGGAACAATTAGTTCTACACCTTATTTTGTTGCTGCTAGTGGTGGGTATGCTGCAAACTCAAACGTTGCTGCTTACTCAACCAATGGCACAACATGGACTGCTTCAACTATGCCTAGTTCTCAACAATGGATTAGCATTGCTTACGGCAACGGAACGTTTGTTGCTGTTCAAGACGGAGGCGGTTCAACGGCTGGTGCATACAGCACTAACGGAACTTCTTGGTCTGCTATGACAATGCCAGGGTTGAGTTCATTATCGTGGCAAAGCGTTACTTATGCTGGTGCATACTTTTTTGCAGTAGAAAGAAGTGGAACAAATAACGCTGCGTACAGTTCAAATGGAATTACTTGGACATTATCCATAATGCCTAATACAGGCCCCTGGTTTGCTACAACTTATGGAAATGGTTATTTAATTGCTGTTTCAAATACGGGAACACAATCTGCATACGCTTTAATTAGTTCAGCTCCAGTAGCCTACGGTATCTACAACGGCGCAACGGTTAGGGCGTAATCATGGGTCAGTCAACATTCCCAGTACCAAGCACAGGGTCATCAACTAGCACCGTTCTGCCGGTCAACGCTTCAAGCGTAATCCTCGACGGATCACTAACCTCAGCCGGAACTTACACCACAACGGTCAACGGCAACGGTGGTATTGCGTACCTCACGGCTACGGACAATGCAGCCACAATCACAGTTGGTGGAACTGCATACACAGTACCGGCAAATACTGTTGTTGCTACGACTGCGGTAGTGGGTTCAGGGGTAAGTGCAACTGTTGCTGCAAACTTTGCCACAACCGCTCCTGCCACATTTTTATCTTCAACAATGCCGGTAGCAAACGGATGGATTTCGGTTGCATACGGTTTAATTGGTGCAACTAATTACTATGTTGCCGTAGCACAAGGTTCTTCAACTGGAGCGTATTCCACCAACGGAACGACTTGGGCATCTTCAACAATGCCTGGAGCATCTCTTAACTGGGGTTCTGTAACTTATGGAAACGGTTATTTTGTTGCGGTTGCATCTGGTACTACAACTGCTGCATACAGTACTAACGGCACAACTTGGTCATCTTCTACAATGCCAGCATCTCGAAGCTGGAACTCAGTTTGTTATGGTAATGGTTACTACATTGCTGTTCCTGTAGGTTCTACTGCTTTTGCGTATTCCACTAACGGAACGACATGGACTGCTGGAACTTTGTCAACATTTCTTTATTCAGTTGTTTATGGAAATGGTTATTATGTTGGTGTTTATCAAGGTTCTTCAACAGGTGCTTACTCAACAAACGCAACCTCTTGGACAAACTCAACACTTCCTGGAGCATCTCTTTATTGGAACTCGGTTACTTTTGGTAACGGTAAGTTTGTTGCTGTTGCTGGTGGTGCAAATACAACCGCTGCTTATTCTACTAACGCTACGACTTGGGCATCTTCAACAATGCCCGGGTCTCTTGACTGGAAATCAGTAATTTACGGCAATGGTTATTATGTTGCCGTTGCGACTAGCACCTCAACAGGTGCATACTCAACTAATGGAACAACATGGACTGCCAGCACAATGCCTGGTTCTTCTCTTGCATGGTATGGAATAACATACGGCAACGGTTATTTTGTTGCTGTTGCTGGAGCATCCGGTTCGGTTGCTGCGTATTTTCAACAAGCACTAGGTATGCCTGTAAACTTCGGTATCTACAACGGACCAACAACAATCAACTAAGGAGAAATAATGTACCCAACAGAAATCCCATCAGGGGCAAAGACAGTTACAACACACGAAGGCTGGGAACTCAGTTACTCGGTGGACACAACCGCACCTTTCGCCATCAACGCATGGAACGTCACAAGCCCATACCCAACCAACGAACCGTTCTGGCACCAGCCACACGACCTCGATGGTGCAGACTGGGCAGACGAAGCCACAGCACAGGCGTTTGCTGACAAGTGGGTTGACGACAACTTCGTTACACCACCTGCACCTACAGAGTAGTGAACTGTATCCACTGCGCTGTACCAATCGTAGAACTATCTCAGGGCGAGTGGTTTCACGACGTAGAAGGCTACACACGAACCTGCCCTCAGACTTTCGCAGAACCTACTAACTAAGGAACGCCCATGCTCGGTGGAAACTACATTGGACAGGCTTACCTTGCCCAGGGTTACGCTGGCAGTACAGTAACAAATGCAACCGGAGCATTGTCGGGAGATTTCTCGGCTAGTGCTACTGGTTCTGCGTTTCTTCCTGGACAAGCTGCATTAGCAGGCTCGTTCTCTGCAAGTGCTACCGGCACGGCGTTCCTTCCTAGTACGGCTTCATTAACAAGCACCTTCTCGGCTTCTGCCGCAGGTGTCGTTGTTGCTATTGGAACCGGAAGCCTCTCAGGGTCATTCTCTGGCTCTGGTTCGGCAACTACGTTTATCCCATCGAGCGGTGCGCTTTCTAGCAACTTCTCTGCTTCTGGTGCTGGCTCGGCGTTCTTGTCGGGCAATGCTTCCCTTTCAAGCAACTTCTCAGCAAGCGCAACAGGATCAGCGTTCGTTCCAGGAAACGCCGCACTCTCAGGTGACACCACGCTTTCGGGAACTGGCTCTGCCTTCCTCTCTGCCAACGGTGCGCTCAACTCAAACTTCTCCGCAAGTGGTACGGCAAATACTTACCTACCTGCCAACGGTGCGCTATCTGGTGATACCACTCTTAGTGGCACAGGTTCAGCTGCATTGTACGCAACTGGTTCTGCCACAGCGTCATTCTCTGCCAGTGCAACTGCAACGGCCTTCTTGCCCTCAACCGGAATCCTTGCCTCAAGCTTTAACGGATCAGCCACAGGCTCGGCTGCACTTCTGGGCAACGGTTCTTTGTCCTCGGACTTTAGTTTGTCAGCAACCGGCTCTGCCTTTGCCCCTGGCACAGCAAATCTAAATGCAACATTCTCGGCAACAGCAAACGCAGTTGTTGTACCTGCTGCTGGTGGATTCCTAAACGCCTCATTCTCCGCAAGCGGTACTGCTACAACGTTCATTCCTGCAAACGCCTCACAGACCTCAACCTTCTCGGCTAGTGGTACTGGAAGCGCAGCACTCTACGCAACTGGCAGTCAGTCAGCTTCGTTCAGCGCCTCTGCTGTTGGCGCGGTTTTCTTGCCAAGTAGCGGAAGCCTCTCAGGGTCATTTAACGGTTCGGCAACAGGATTTGCTCGACTTACTGGAACCGGCTCAATAGTTGGAACTTACTCAGCCTCGGCGACTGGCGTAAATAGCCTTACCGGAACTGGTGCGCAAACCTCTACATTTTCCGCTTCTGCGGCTGGTGCAGTCATCAAGGTTGGAACAGGTAGCCTATCTGCCAGCACACAACTTAGAGCCGTCGGAAACGTCTTCCTGCCGGCTCAGGGGGCAATCTACGCCACCTTCTCGGCGAACGGTGTTGGTCAAGTATTCCCATTCACAGAACCAGGAAGCGTAACTGGTGACTTTAAGACCGGCGCAGTTCGCGGATCATACAAAGTCGGTAAAGTTGAGGGTGACTTTAATACCGCACAGCTTCAAGGCAAAGTAAAACCTTTAGCAGAAAGTAATACATAATGTCATACAACGTAATTGCTGGTAGCACCATACAGTTCTACACCAGCGTTCCATTCACGGCTCTTAGCGGAGCGGTTGTGAACCCAGACAAGGTTAATTTCAGCTACTCCATTCAAGGGCAAACTGAGCAGACATTTACCTGGGTCAACCCAACAGGCGACCCGACTAACACAATCAAGCAGGGCGCAGGGGGAACAGGTTACTTTTACGCCAATATCTCAACCGTTGGACAGCCTGGCACTTGGAATTGGCAATGGTATGGCTACCCATCTTCAGGCGTGGACACCACAGCCACACAGGTTGCAGCTCAGGGAACAGTCGTTGTATCTGCGAGCGACTTGTAGCGCAACCGACTTTTAATTCGATGACATTCTCGACAATTACGAGAACCACGATTGTCTAAAAACAAATTATCACCAGAATAAGAATGACCTTGAGGGCAGTGAGTTTTTTTTGCATTAATTGAAGCAAGACCTTTGCCTCGTAATGTGTTCACTTTTGAAGTAACTACTTCTAAATGACTTGGATTTACACATTGCCGAACTCGACACAAGTGATCTATTTGCATACCCTCTGGTATAAAACCGTTAATTGTTTCGTAGGCAACCCTATGGGCTAAACGCATTTTTTTGTTATGCCAAAACAATCCGTAACCGTAGTTGTTTGTTCCTCCAGTCCATAGCCAACATGAGTCGGTCTTTTGGACTTTGAGCCATAGGCGTTCGGCGGTGCTAATCTTAGACATACTGACACTCCTTTTAAGTGTTGGTCGTAGCAGGGGCAGTTAAGAGCTGCGCCCTGCTTTCATTTTAGCATAATGTCTGGTAAAGTTCTTGGTGGGCGGAGAACCCAACCGAGGAGGCATTAAATGGATTTGTCAGAGTTCTACGAAGACAAGCGCAGACCATGTTTGTTTTCAAGAGCAACAAAAGATTTAATTAAAGAAGACATTGAAAAACTAGAAGCGGCATTAGCCGAACTAGAAATCTCTGTTTCTTCTATTTCTAATTGGTTGCAAAAACGAAACGTGAAAGTTTCATGCCCGACAATTAGAAGACACCGAAAGAAGGAGTGCGACTGTGGCAAAGATGCTTGACGAGTTCGAGCGTCGTCACAAGAAGGAACACCCGACTGGTTGGGAACCATCTCTGCAATGGGATGGTAGCAAGGGAACGATTACCGCACAGCTTGACAACGAGCCTGATGACGCGGTATGGGCAACACTTATTGAGGACTGGGGATTAGACCCACGCCGAACAATGGTTGTGGATGGCTCCTTGCAGATCCGCGCATGGGATGTAGGCGACGGCGAAGGTGGCACTCGTAGGCATAAATACTACCGAGCCACAATCAAGCCACGAGAACTGACTGTGGATAGAGCAGACATTGACGCTCTATGCAAGTTAGTCGAGAAGCGCAAGCCAGCCAAGCCAGTCAAGAATGAATCCAAGCGAGCCTTTCTCGTATTGCTTTCAGACTGGCAACTTGGTAAAGGTGAGAACGGCGGAACCGAAGCGACAACGCAACGGATTATTAACGCCTGTGACAAAGCTGTGCAAAGGTTCAAAGACCTAAGCAAACTTGGTCAAGCGCCTAGCGTTGTTTACCTAATCGGATTAGGCGACCTGTCAGAAGGTTGCTCTGAGTTTTACGCTATGCAGGAATGGCAGACCGACCTTAACCGTCGAGAGCAAGAGCGCCTAGCAAGACGACTCATCCTAAGTTTCATTGACGCTTTCGTTGACCTCGGCGTACCTGTCGTGGCTACTGGAGTGCCTGGAAATCACGGTGAGAACCGCAAGAATGGCAAGGCATACACCGATTTTACAGACAACTCAGACGTATCAGTATTTGAGACGGTAGCTGAAATCATGGCTGCTAACCCTGAACGATACGGCAATGTTTCTGTGCCGATTGAACTATGCGCTGACGATTTAACAATGACCCTTGACCTTATGGGAGTGCCAGTTGCCTTTGCGCATGGACACCAATTTAGGTCAGGCACTAACTCTCAGGCTAAGGCCGAGGGATGGTGGAAGGGTCAGGCTCTAGGGCGAACAGGCGTTAGTGATGCAGAGATGCTTTGCTTCGGACACTTTCATCACTTTGTTATGAGTGAAGCCACAGGGCGCACAGTCATTCAGGCTCCGGCTATGGATGGCGGATCCAAGTGGTTTACAGGTTCATCAGGTCAGTCTTCACAGGCTGGCATGGTGACACTTTGTGTTGGTTCGCAAGTAGGGGTTCGTGGTTGGAGTGACCTGCTGATACTATAAGTGTCGCATACATTCTTACTCGAAACTTGCATTGCAAAACCCCGATACTGTCGAGAGATAGGGTCGGGGTTTTCTCTATGTGGTAAACTTTATCCCCCTATGGAACTCCACTACGTCTGCTCTCTTTGTCAATCTATTGTCATTATTCACCGAGGCGACCTAAGCAGAATTATGTTTGGCAAACTTCCAAACAAGCTCTTAGAAGCCGAGACAAAACACAAGTGCGTCAGCACACGAAAGGCAGTTGCATGAACGACATCAAAACACCTTTTCCAGGCGACATTGTCTTTGCTCACTCAAACGGTGTTGCTGGTCGTTTAATACGCTTTGGAGAGTTTCTAAGATGGCGCAAAGGCAGCCACTGGAATCACGCTTGCGTTGTTTCTCGCATTACCCAAGACGGAACGGTTTACGTTATTCAAGCTGACATTAAAGGCGTGAACGAAGCCTTGCTGGAATCAGTTGGCGAATACATAATCCTTGACCCACCTGCAAGGGTAAATCGCAACAAGATTTTAGCGTTTAGCAAAGCGCAACTAGGATCATCTTACGGACTGCTTTCAATAGGTTCAATAATCGTGGACATTATTACGCCATCGTGGTTCCCTGCTATGCGTCGTAAAAACTCATGGATTTGCTCTGCCGTAACTGGCGAGGCTCTTCGCTACGGTGGCTGGCTTTACAACTTCCCCGACATCTACACCGTCACTCCGGCGCAGCTCTTTGATGCATTGGAAAACACTCCTTAAGTACTGTACAATTACAGAACGCTGAACAAGCGATTTGAGCCTCCTCGCTCTTCTAAATCCCCTCACTGGCCTCGACTCCGGTGGGGGGATTTTTCTGTTATTGTTGCAATCAGTGTCCACATGGTGTACGATTACTAAGTCCACCAAAAGGACAAGGCCGAGGAGGGCTTATGTTGCAGACAGTAAATCAGTGCTTTGCTTGCGAACTAATAGACGTAGGCAAGTGGCAGAACTCGCATGAGTTTATGTGCTTTGAGTGCATGGATCAGTACGAGCTAACGATAGTAAAGAATGTTTATCCGCAACCGGAGGAAATGTGCAAACCACAGTTACAGAATGGAATGGCCTTGCGACTGGCGACGACCTCAAAGTTAAGGGAGAACGCGGCTACTACAAGTTCCGTTCGGCTGCACTTGATGAAGACGGAGCAGTCAAATGGATAACCGTAATAGGTGGCCCAATGCACCACTCATCATTTCGTCACTTTACAGCAGACCGTATAACTCCAAAGAAAATAGGAAGGAGGAAGAAAAGTGAAACTAATTGACACACTCACCGAACTAGATTTCGTACGCGAATCTGAGGGCGAATTTAGCAACACCTACAAAGCATCGGGCTTTGACTTACGCAGCAATGTATTTGTCAACGAATCTCTCAACGAGAGCCAAGTGCAGGTATGCCTTATGCCCCACGATCCTGACGATGAACCACTATGGGTTACGTTTAGCAAGTATTGTTCGGCAGTAGATAACCTACTCAAATTATGGACAGGGCAAAATGACTGACCTACAACAGCTACTTCAAGACAGGCTAGGTATGGATTTAACTAAGTACCTTAAGAACTGTCTGAAACAAGGACTCTCCTGTCGCAAGATAGCGGAGGCATTAAAAGACGAGACTGGTGTTCATGTCTCGAAGTCGGCGGTCTTTAACTGGATTGCTGATGTCACAGGCAGTAAATAGAATATAAACAAATAGAAGCCTGAGGAGGCACAAATGAATAGCAGTGAAATCAACGAATTGGCGGCGGCTCTTGTAGCAGCTCAAGGTGAGTTCAGTGCAGTACCGAAGGGCGCAGTCAATCCCTTCTTTAAGAGTAAGTATGCAGCTCTGCCTGATGTAGTGGCGAGTGCTAGTCCGGTGTTGTCTAAGCATGGGTTGGCAATTAGCCAGCACATCACTTACGACGAGAACGGCAACGATGCGCTTATGACCTACTTGATGCACAAGTCAGGGCAATACATTGCTTACTCAATGAAGTTGCACCTAGTCAAAGATGATCCGCAAGCGCAAGGGTCGGCGGTTACTTACGCTCGACGCTACTCATACATGAGTGTTCTTGGACTTGTTGCAGACGAGGATGACGATGGCAACCGAGCGACACAGGCACAAGCAAGGGTTATCAAGAAGCCAGCCGAACTGACACCTGGACAAGAGAAGCTGAAGGCCGCACTTGGCAAGAAGTTTAAGGAAGCCAATGACCGCAAGACTTGGGTCGAGTCAGTAGTGTTCCATGACATTAAAGGCATTGCCGAATTGACAGAAGAAGAAGTAGCACTATGCAGTATCCAACTAGCCTTAGAGGAGGCAAAAGCATGAGCAACAACAACAGCATTACGATTATCGGGAACATTGGACAAGAGCCAGAACTGCGCCACCTATCTTGGGGAGACGCTATTAGTTTCTCTGTAGGTGTCAACAAGCGCGGCTTTAACGACAAGCCAGACACGACATCATGGTTTAACTGCGTGGCAACAGGAGACTTGGCGAGCAACATTGCCAACACCCTGCACCAGGGAAACCGAGTCATTGTGACCGGCGAGTTGATCCAGCGTACTTGGGATGATAAAGATGGAAACAAGCAAAGCAAACTAGAGATTGTCATTGAAGGCGTTGGCCCAGACCTTCGATTCAATACGGCTCGACTAGAAACGCACATCTCCAAGAAGCAACCACAGCCAGTCATAGTTACTCAAGAGGACTACGCGTTCTGATGCAGGGGTTAGACGCATACGAAGCTGCGTTCATTTCAACCAATGAGGGTATGGAGTGCATCATGGAATTAAATACTCTCTACATGAAGGCTTGCAATGACGCAGCCGAAATGTTGGGGGCTGCTCTTGGGGTAAGTACGGGCGCAGCAAAGGTTATGATTCTTGGTGATAGTTTTGAGAGGCTAAAGGAAATAGCAAATAGTCTGACTGCTGTTAGGTCGGTTCTAAATGAAGCCGTTAAGGAGATGAAGTAATGCCACCAGTAAAGCTATCTATTGCCTGCATGGCCATTGTGGACTCGATTGTTGAGAACTACGGTGACATCATGCTTACAGATACTCACGCGGAGCAGATTTGTGGTGTAAAGAAGGAGATACTGGTCAAGGATCTAACTACGACTCAGCTCCTTCAGTATGCCCTTATTCACGCTCATTTAACGATTAACGACCTAGCCTCTGCCCTAGAGCAGATAAAGGCGACAAAGCCCAACAGGGAGCAACGTAGGGCAAACAAGAAGCTCATACTGCCCTCATAATCGCTTCAACCCCCCGAAGTGACTAGAACCCCTGCCGAACTCGACACCGGCAGGGGTTCTTGACTTTAGACTTGAAGTTGGTCTAGTGTCGTGGTAAGGGAAAATCCCTGCGCCAGAGGAGGCACAGATGTTTAAGTTAAGTTACCGCACCGGAAGAAAATTAGTTTGGGGAACAGCTGCGATTGTATTTATGTATGTTGATTTGACCGCAGAAGGTGGCATTAGTTTCTGGGCTACCGTTTACGGACTTGGCACAGCAGTAGTTGCAGCGACTTTTCTAGCCCTAATCAGCAAGTAGTGGAGTGGCGTAAAGACGCTGCCTGTCTAGGCTATCCGGTAAACGATTGGTTCCCTGAAACTAAAGAATTAAACCTGCAAGATGGGCCTTTATCTATTTGCGAGAAGTGTCCAGTCATTATGGAGTGTTTAGAGTACGCGTTGGTGTATGAAAACGAAGGCATTTGGGGCGGCACATTGCCAGCCGACAGAGTGCGGATCAGACGCGAACGCAATATTAGACTTATGCCTGTATTGGGCAAGCCCAGGTTCAAGCATCCGAACTGTGGAACAAACGCTGGTTATGTTTGGCTGCTTAGATACAACAAAGCCAACCCTGAAATACCTAAAGAAATCTGTAAGTTTTGTTTAGTGGCTCATCAGCTCTATAACGAAATACAACCAGATTCTACAAAAAGAACACGTCAAAGAAAAGGTCGAAGGCCAACATTGCCTATGGATAAATCTGAGTGGACTACTGGAGGAATCTTCTAGTTTGCTTTGTTACAAGCTTCTGTGATAGAACCTAACACCAAAAGCGCGAACGGCAAAAGGTGTCAGGGCAACACAGTCATTACGCCCGACAAGAGACACAAAACCAAAGACACCAGAAGTCGTGCGTCTCGGCTTCGAAAGAGGACTAGCAGTAAGTTCCAGCATTAGTTAAGATAAAAGCATGAAACTCTTGACCGAGGACAACGGAGACAACACACCGACAGACGACTACCTCGCCTTGATGGTTTTTCTTTGGAGAACAGGAACCTCGGTAAATCTAAATGTTGGTACACAAGAGCTAAGGGTGTATCCGGTTCCTGATGAACCTTTGGCTCAGTGGATTCAGAAGTGGTTTAACAAACTGATCCATTGGTTGCCTGGAGAATGTGACAGCTGCAAGCATTGGGTCTTAGAACGAACTGAGTGTTTCTGGGGCGCTCATCCTCATTTGTGCCCTACCTGCTCTATTTGGGCGGTAAGTACTTTTGAGGCAAAGGGTAAATGGCCTGAGCCTATTTGGTACGAAAGAGAGTTTGGTGTAGATGACGAGGATTAACCCAGTATCTAAGAAGCGAGCATCTCTAAACATTCTTCGACGTTCTTTTGTTAAGAAGATTCTTAATGACCGAATGATGTGCGAGGCTCGTATTCAGGGATGTACCTATATGCCTACTGACGTGCATGAGATTCTTACTCGTGGTCGAGGTGGATCAATAGTTGACGAGGATAACGTTCTAGCTCTGTGTCGAACTTGTCATCACTTTATTACTTGCGAGCCAGCGTGGGCAAAAGAAAATGGGTTTGTGGTTTCGTGGTCAGTCAACATAGAAGCCGACCTTGCTGCTGCGGAACGAGCCAGACACTCTTTTGTGTTTGGAATGGTAGGCGACACTTTTGAGGATGTTGAGTGGGATGACGATTGATCCGTTATTTGGAAAAGGCACTTGGCGCGATACCGAACTTGAGAAGGACTTTCAAGAGCGCGTTTGTCACATTGCTCGACTCTATGGTTGGCGTATATATTCAATACCTGACTCAAGGCGCGTAAGTCTTGCTGGCTATCCTGACCTAACGATGTGGAACGTTGAACAGAAAAGATTTATTTGGGCTGAATTAAAACGTGAAAAAGGCAGACTGTCGGAAAGTCAGAAAGTCGTACTTACGGAATTAGAAACGCTTGGAGTCGCAGAAATGTATGTATGGCGACCATCAGACTTTGACAGAATAATTGAACTATTGAAAGGCAAGCCATGAGCAAGAACGCTGAACGAATGATACGAGACAAGAATCGAGCCATGAATACGCTAAACGCATTAAACGAAACGCTCATCAACGACCTAGTCCGTCGAGCTTCTGTCAGGGCAACCGTTGACCAGTCACCTGACGAGGGCGCTAAGTCCAAAGGCGGCATCTCCAACCCAACGCTCAACGCCGTAGTTCGTACAATGTCTGGCAAGCGAGTGGCTGATCCCATCTATGACTCGGTCAAAGAACTGGCAGTCATGCTGTCAAACATCTCGGAACTTGCACAGCGCATTGACGAGCGAGTGGCGTTCATTACTGATACCAAATCTAGTATCAAAGAACTTGTTGTGGTCTACTGCGAAGCCTGTCAGAGAGAAGTAGCTGGAACGGTCAGCGACAGAATTAGATCCGGTTATTGCCAGGCTTGCTACCAGGCTTGGAGACGTGAGGGTATGCCAAGTCGCTACCAGTTTGAGCTGCAACGCCGTGAAGAACTAGCCGAAAGCCTTGAAAACTAAGGGTTTTAGCCTGTGGAAAAGTTTTTATAAATAATCCTAAAATTGGCTTGTGTCCACCAACTGGACACGCTATAATTTAGGTATCACCAAATGGTGAATGTCTGAGGAGGCAAAGATGAAAGCAGTAAACAAAGCAACAGTTTCAAAAGTACTTTCAGCAGCACGTCACACCAAGTCAGAAGCACAGTCAACTCGCGTACGCGGATACCGTCCTGACTCAACAGGATTCAAAACATTTACTGGTGAAAATGGCAGCGTTAAAGTTTACTTGGTTACTTCTTTGTTTTTTAACAATGAAGTTGCTCGTAACGGATTTACACTTGAGCGTTTTCTTTCATCATGGACATCTACATTGCAGAAGTCTGGTTTTGTTGTTGAAAACAATGGCGAGTTTGTTCACGTTTTGGGGCGTAACTAATGCAGTCAACAACATTACAACGCGGTGCAGAAGAGCGTAAAGTAACTCTTTACGAGAACGGTGACTCATACTTGATTACCGTAACTGTCTTGCAGTCGCTGTTTCACGAAGTTGGTCACACCGAAACGCTTTACACACCTAAGTCAGAGGCACAAGCGGAGTTCCTTTTTGGATCAGCAGTCAGGTTTCTTCAGGGCTTTCAGTACATAGTCACAGATGGGGTACTTGCCTAATGCCAAGAATAATTACTGACCTCGGAACTATGTGCATGAAGTGTAAAGAGCAGCTGACCGAGAACATTGACCGTTGCGGAGAGCCTAATTGTGAGTGCCATGAGTACCATTGGGTACATGAGCGCACCAATCAAGGCGAATGTGACTTGGACACCGAAATCCTGTAAACTGTATTAAGAGCAAATGAGGAGGCTCGCATGACCGGATTAACATTATTTGACGTACCGCCTTACCAAGCGCACTCGGAAATTAGCCTTGACGCTGCGATTTCAATGAGTGGCAAAACCAAGACATTGCGCGAACTTGTATTTGACGCACTAATAAGCAAGCCAATGACCGACGAGGAATTGTCAGTCGCTTTGGATCTTGCGCCCAACACCTGCCGACCACGACGAGTAGAACTTGTTAGAGCTGGTCGCATTGTGGAAGCTGGGAAACGACCAACCGCAAGCGGTAGAAGTGCAACCGTATGGGCGGTAACTCCGAACATTGGACAATCTTGAGAAGATACCTTGTTGCCCTAGCAGTAATGTTTACATTAGTAATTACTATTCCAGCAAACGCAGACGTACAGAAACCAGTACCGACAACTGTACAGATTGTGAAAGCAAGGGATGTACCGCCAGAGCCAGTTATACCGCCAGCAATCATGGCAAAGTGGGAAAAGGTGAACATCTGTGAGACAGGTGGCAACTGGCACACAAGGGGGCCTATCTACTCCGGTGGACTTGGAATCCTTGAAGTGAATTGGATGGCGTATGGTGGTTGGAAGTTTGGTGCGGAGTACGCAGCTACACCAGCAGAACAAGTATTTATAGCAATGAAGATTCAAGCAGACAACGGATACGCAGGTTATGTGCCAGACCAAAATGGTTGTGGTCACGGATGGTAAGGGGATTTAATGGGAAAATTACGATTACTTGATTTGTTTTGCGGAGCTGGTGGCGCTTCTATGGGATACCACAACGCAGGGTTTGAAGTTGTGGGCGTTGACATAAACAACCAGCGCAACTACCCTTTTGAGTTCCATAAGGCAGATGCCATGACTTTTCCTCTTGACGGTTTTGACGTGATTCACGCAAGCCCACCTTGTCAGGCGTACTCAATTACAAAGCACACACACGGTAAAGAACACCCAGACCTACTTGGGCCAACTCGACAACGGCTTCAGGCCAGCGGTTTGCCCTACGTCATTGAGAACGTAATTGGTGCAGAAATGCCTGGTTCTATTGTGTTGTGTGGATCGTCATTTGGTCTTACCGCAACAGATGTAGACGGAACACCGTTGGTTCTAAAGCGACATAGGCAGTTTGAAAGCAACTTACCTATTGAAGGATTCCCCTGCCGCTGTTCTTTCTACAAAGCTAAAGGCTACAAAGTGGGTGGAGTTTACGGGGGGGGGTCAACAGACCGTTTCCATGCAGAGAATGTAAGACACGGTGGTTACACGCCATCAAAAGCAGTAAGAGCAGAACTCATGGGAATTGATTGGATGAGCATTGCTAACCTTAATCAAAGTATTCCACCTGCTTACACAACATTTATTGGATTACAAATTGAAGGGATGATTCGTGACTAAATGGTACAATCTGCCGGCGCGTGAACTTATACCGCCAATGACTCAAAAGGGAATCCTTGACGAGATTGAGATAATTGAAGACCTTGTGGATCAAATGAACGAGGCAGGACAACAGGCTGCAATCTGCGAGGCAACTTACAAAGCCTTGTACGCTCAGACCCGACTAACAATTCGAGCCTTAACCAAGACTAAATTGACTGTTGACGAGGTAGAGGCTGATGCTACGGTTCAGTGCGAGGAAGCACACTTGGCTTACTTAATTGCCCAAAACAGGCTAATAACCACGCGTGAGGCGTTACGAGCTGCACAGTCCAGGCTTGACGCTTGGCGCTCATTGTCCGCAGGGTTTAGATCCGCAGGTGGTTGACAATCCGAATGTCACAGGTGTAGTGTTCAATTAGAGCTTGAGGAGGCACTAAATGTTAAAAGCAAAAGTAATAGCCAACACCAATGAAATCACTCGTGACGAGTGGCTGGAGTTGCGCAAGACAGGTATTGGCGGTTCAGACGCAAGCATCATTTTGGGTAAGAACTCGTATCAGAGCGAATACTCATTATGGGCTAACAAGCGTGGATTGACTGAGAACGACGAAGCAGGTGACGCAGCCAAGTGGGGCAATCGATTAGAGCGCACCGTTGCAGAAGCGTACGCCGAGGAAACAAACTCAGCCGTTGTTTGCTGGCCTGTAATGCTTCAGGGCGACAGACCGTTCCTGCTTGCCAACGTGGACTTCTTTATTGTTGAGCCAGATGGGTTTGCGGAGCCAGGAAAAGTCACCGACCTTGACTGGGAGCCGACCAGGATTCTTGCGATTTTGGAAATCAAGACGACTGGTATTTCAGGCAAAGGCAATGCTAAGGGCTGGGCAAACAATCAAGTACCAGAGGCTTACCTATACCAGGGTATGCACTACGCGCTTACTACGAACATCCACAACGTCGTTTTCGCCTGTTTAGTGGGTGGAGAGGGTCTAGTCATTAGGGAAATGGAATACACTCATCAACAACTCTCAGACCTGCAAGAAGCCGAGGCGTTCTTTTGGCATAAGGTAGTCAACAACATTGAGCCGGACATTGTAGGACACCAAGCCGACTTTGACACCCTGAAGGCGGTTTACCCATCATCAGAAGGTGGCGTGACGATTGAGGGTGACGACTTTATAAAGGATCTAATCTACGAATACAGAGAGGCTAAGGCTTGCCTAGACGAAGCCCAAGCCGACGTTGACTCCATCCGCGCACAGCTACTCAGAATTGTGGGTGATGCCGAGGCAGTGACACTTGACGGTGACACGCTTTACACCTACAAGTCCACAAAGGACAGGGAGTTGCTGGACACTAAAGCACTTAAAGAGCAGCTACCAGATGTGTACGCTCAATTTGCTAAACTAAGCCCAGGACACCGAACACTTAGGGTTAAGGGAGAATGATGACTGCAAGCGAAAGACAAGGGATGTTGGCCATCTGGCAAATACAACAACTTATTGACGGTCTTGTGCTGTCCGGAGTTCCACAAGAAAACATAAATGAAGCAATGAAGTATGCAAGCAACAAAACCCTTAAAGATTTTTACGCCGAAGTAGATCCATTTAACAACGGAGGAACAGCACAATGACTGAAGACTGCGAACACGGACATTGGAGCAAACCCTACCGGCAAGAGCCAGTAGAGGGAGGTGGAACAAAATGGTTTGGCAGCACATCGGCAGACGAAGCTGTGTTTAAGAAGTACATTTCATTCTTTTGCCCTGACTGTGGAATCCGCATACCGGAGAACCCATGAATCCTGAAGAACGCCAAAAACTACGAGAAAAGCACGTTAAGACTATCGAACTTTATTGCGCTGCCTGCGCTGTGGTCGGTTTTGACGGCGAATCGCTAAGCCGCAAGCAATACCCTTGCGACGTAATAAAAGTACTTGACTCTTACGACAAACAAGATGCTGACATTCTTGAGATTATTCACACTTACGACCAAGAACCTATTAGTGCAATCGTTCGCATTTGGAACCTGTTAGGTAACAGAGCATGAGCGAAGAAGACTTTGCCGAGTTCTTAGACGGTTTTAACGAGAGCAAAGAGCTACGTCGCAAGGTTGACAACATCTTCCAGGGTGCAAACGAGCGCAACTACTGTCGAACCTGTCATGGCTACCGACCTGATTACTCACGACCCTGCCTGAACTGCGGAGAGGTTGACTGATGTGGTCATGGGTACTGGCAGCAATCGGATCAACTGGCTTGTTCTTTGTTGGTGAGAAAAAAGTCAGAGGCTGGTTTATTCTCTCAATCAACGAATGTGTATGGGTGGTGTATGCCATACACACACACCAGTACGGTTTTATTGCCTACAGCGCTTTGTATCTCATTATGTATTACAAAGCAATAAGGAATTGGAAGTGAGTGCTATGTCTTATTTTATTATTGGGTTGATTTGGGCTATCGGTGTTGTTACTGGAGCGATTCTTATGCTTATTTGGGACATGATTAAATGAGTACCACATCAACAATAATTACCCTTGTCTGCATTTGGACTCTGGCGTGGATGGCTATGAAGGCATGAACTCTTGGGTAATGGTCTTGGACACTCTAATTATGACGGTTGGCATGGTCATGGTCTCAAGGAATAGACGATGACAGTCGTAGCTGGACTTGTAACGCCAGATGGGTGCTGGATAGGGGCAGACAGCCTTAGTTCCACCGATGACGGCCTAGCCTCGCTATCAGCTACGCCCAAAGTGGCTCGGTTCGGCAACTTGCTCATTGGCTTCTCAGGGTCATGGAAAGCCGGTCAACTATTCTTTGCGGTCGCAGGCAAAGCCCATAACCCAACACTTGAGCAATTACTTGAGAGCGTCAAACTACCTGACGACGTTAAGGACGAATGGGAACTACTGGCCATTGAACGTGGACACCTATACGAGATTAACTCTGACCGAGGCATGATTGAAGCCAGGAAAGACTCAGACGGCTATTGCTATGGGGCAGTGGGTTCAGGCGCAGCTCCAGCGCTTGGATCACTATTCACCGACCACGAGGATGAGGGCAGTCTGTACCAAGCACTTGAAGCCTCAGCCATGCACACGACCAACGTGAGGTCACCATTTCTGGTATTGAGCCTGTAAGCAATTTTTTTGTTGCAGGAGCCGCAGCGCTTACGTCTAATAACGATAAGTGGACAACCCCTAAAGACCTGTATGCCAAATTGCATGAAGAGTTTGGATTTGTTTTAGACGCTGCCGCATTAGAGAACTCAGCTTTGTGCGATAAATGGTTTGGGCCAAACCACCCTGACACTTCAAGACGTGATGCTTTGGTAATGGATTGGTCTAAAGATGCTGATGGCGGTGCTATTTTCTTAAACCCACCATACGGCAAGGACATGAAGCTATGGATGAGGAAAGCACACCTTGAATCTCGCGGGGGGGGGATTATTGTTTGCGTAGTTCCAGCCCGAACAGACACAGCTTGGTGGTGGGATTACTGCGTACCCCACGAGATTAGATTTATACGAGGTAGGCTTAAATACGGTGGGGGGAAACAAGCTGCACCGTTTGCTTCTGCCATCGTAATCATTCGACCTTTGTAACCACAACTACAAGCCTGTAATTACAAGCGTGTAACCAATTTATGTGGTAATCTTGATAGACTGTATTTTTACTGTCCATAACGTGAACATTTACAGAGGTGCTTTGACATGACTCAATCTTCACCTGGCGGTTTTATCCGCACCGAAGACCAAGCCATGCTCGACACACAGGCTCTTAGGTTGCGTTCAATGGGGTTGACATACCAAAAGGTTGCAGACGAATTAGGCATCTCTAAGCAGACTGCCTACAACCGTTGCTCTCGCGCCTTAGCTGCAATACCAGCAGAAGTAGTCCACGAATACCGCAGACTAGAAAACGAACGCCTTGACACGCTTCTTGAAGTAGTTATGAAGAAGGCAGTAGATCCTAACAACAAAGCGGCCATGTTCGCTATTGACAGGGCATTGGCAATCTTTGACCGCAAAGGAAAACTCAACGGAACCGACGCGCCTACAAAGAGCATTAGTATTACAATGGATGCACTTGACATGGAAATCTCGCGTCTATCTGCTGAACTAGGGGTCAATGGACATGAGCTTACAGCACGAGTTCTTAGCGAAATCAGCGACGGTGGAGATACTCCAGTCGTTGTCAATGGAGAAGCAAGCTGACCTTGCCAAAGAGCAACTCAGTTTTAGCCGTTACCGCACAAGCGCAAGACCACAGCAACTCCCACCAGAAGGCGAATGGCGCGTTTGGTTGTGCATTGCTGGTCGTGGATGGGGAAAAACGTTTGTAGGCGCAGGATGGTTATGCGAACAAGCGTTACTGCAACCCAACACAGACTGGGCGGTAGTCGCTCCAACTTTCACAGACGTTCGACGTACCTGTGTTGAAGGCCCATCAGGGATACTCAAAAGCCTTATGCCAGGCCAACTTAAGTTCTACAACCGCTCCAATGGTCAGATAACTCTGTCTAACGGATCAAAGATTCACATGATTTCAGCCGACGAACCAGACCGAGCCAGAGGGTTAAACCTCGCAGGTGCTTGGCTAGACGAGTTTGCGGCATGGAGATACGAAGAAACATGGACTGCTGGTCTTGCACCGGCGCTCCGAATTGGAAACCCACAAGTTGTTATCACGACGACACCTCGCCCGACGAAACTTATTAAAGAGTTCATAAGCCGCACAGACGGTTCAATAGTCATCACAAGAGGTAGTACGTTTGATAATGCAGCTAACCTGTCTGAGGCTGCGCTCGCTGAACTGCGAAACCGTTATGAGGGAACTCGTCTCGGAAGACAGGAACTTTATGGTGAGGTCTTATATGACACACCAGGGGCTCTATGGAGTCTTGAAATGATTGAGTCAGCTCGTATTAAAGAAGCACCTGACTTTGTGCGCGTTGTGGTCGCTATTGACCCTGCGACAACCTCCGGTGAGAACGCTGACGAAACCGGAATAGTTGTTGTTGCTAAGGGAACGGATGGTAGGGGTTATGTTCTTGCTGATCGCAGTTGTCGTGATACTCCTTCTGGGTGGGCGCACCGAGCAATAGCCGCTTACCATGAATTCAACGCTGACCGCGTGGTTGCTGAAAAGAACCAGGGCGGTGACATGGTTGAACTAACAATCCGATCCGTTGAGCCGACAATCCCATTCAAGGGCATTGTGGCTAAGGTCGGCAAACGCCTTCGTGCTGAACCGATAGCTGCGCTCTATGAGCAAGGCCGCGTATCTCACATTGGCGCTTTCGATTTACTTGAAGACCAAATGACCGGCTGGGTTCCTGACTCCGGTTACTCACCAGACCGACTTGATGCCTTAGTGCATGGGTTGGCTGAACTTGGACTTGCTACCGGCGCATCAGCCGACAGGTTCTTTGCACAACTCGCACCGTCTTGTACGGCTTGCGGTATTCCAAATGACGTAGATGCATTTAACTGTAAAGGCTGTGGGCTTGCATTACGAGAAGCAGTAGCGCAGTTGTACACTTCCGGCATAAACCCATCACACCGAGGACAATAAATGGCTCTATTCCAGCGAAAGAACAAGACTACGCTTGCTGCGGAAATTGTTGCTGAAATGCAAAAAGCAGGGATGGCTAACTCCCCTCTAGGAAACGCCGGTGGATACAACTCCGCCTACGCTGCTAACCAAATGGGAACTGCCGGTCAAGGAATCGTAACGACAGTTGGACAAGCTGTGCCAATGCCTCGCCCTGGATTTGTAGAAGGTGGCGGTGGCTTCGGAGCAATGCTCGGCCCAGCTGCACCACTACTCCCTGCACCTATTGACGTTGTCCTTGACGACTCAGGTCGCGCTCTACCTCGTAAGTACGAGTATCAGACCGCAATCAACCTCAACATCACACAGACAGAGGTTCCGTTCCAAGTGCTTCACTCACTTGTTGAGCAATGCGACATCATTCACCGCGCCATTGAAATCCGCGTGGGTGACATCATTAAGCAAGAAGGCGCTTGGACTCTATCGGATCAAGCCATTGCGACAATTATGCAAGAAGAGAGTTGCTCACACGCAAAGGCAGCTCTACTAGGTCGCGAGCGTTACGGCGCTGAGATTAACCGCCTGCGTGACTTCTGGGAAAACCCATACGTTGCTTCTGACCGCTCGTTCTCTGAATGGCTAACAGAATCTCTATGGCAGGTCTTCACTTATGACCAGTGGTGTGTCTACCCTCGCTACAACTTCAAGGGCAACGTGCTGGGCTTTGATGTAATCGACGCTCCGACCATCAAGATTCTCCTTGACAACCGAGGCGACATTCCTCACCCACCACAGCCTGCCTACCAACAAGTCTTATGGGGCTTTCCTCGCGGTGAGTTCATCGCTTCACCAGATGCAGACGGCGAGTTCTACGCTGGCTCAGGTCGCAACAAAGAGTTCCTCACAGACCAACTGTCAGTCTTTGTTAAGAACCGTCGCACATGGTCGCCATACGGGTACAGTCCAGTAGAAGAGGCAATCCCAGCCGCTTCGCTTTACTTGAACCGCCAAGTATGGATGAACTCTGAATACCAGAACGGCTCAATGCCAATGACGTTTATGAAGACTAACTCTCAGGAGTTGGACATTCACAAGCTGGCAGAGTTTGAGCGTATTCTCAATGGTCGCCTAACAGGCAACACAGCAGAGCGTCACCGCATCAAGGTATTGCCAGACGGGTTTGATCCTGTTGCAATGCCAGAGATGGCTGACCGCTTTAAGTCAGACTACGACGAATACATCATCAAGCGCGTTGCATCTATCTTCGGTGTATCCCCAGCAGCTCTTGGAGTTGTAACTAAGGCCGGACTTGGTGGCGGTAAGGGCGCACAAGAAGGCGAAGCAGAAGCAACAGAGTCAGTCTCAACTAAGCCAATGGAAGACTATGTAGTCTCCGTTATTAACTCTCTCTCACGCCGCTACCTCAATGCAGACAAGAACGTCACATTTGTTCTTAATGACCGCAAGGGCGCACGCGAAGACCTAGAACGCTCTAAGGCATTACAGACAGCGTTGTTCTCAGGTCAGAAGACACTCAACGACGTACAGGGCGAACTCGGTCAGAACCTCTACGACATGGCTGAGGCCGACGAGCCTTTCATTGTCGCTGGTAATGCAATCCAGTTCCTCAAGGGAATGTTGTCAGTTGACACATCAGGCGAAACAGTATCTCAAGCAGAGACAGCCGTTGAAGCCAACAAGCCAGCCGATGCACAGCCACCTAAGCAGTCACCAGTAGGGCTAGACATCCCTGCCGTTGGCGCACCTGCGGATCAGAAGTCAGCAATTAGCGAAGAGCTGAAGGACTTTGGTCGTTTCGTCAAGTCACGCCACAAGCGCGGCAACTGGAGAGCGTTTGACTTTACCGTATTTGACGCAGAACTTGCTGACAACCTCAACGAGCAGGCTTACTTCATTGTCAAGGGCGCAACACCAATGCCTGACAATATCTACGAGTGGGCATCTGACATTGTGAACAGCGAGATAACTGATACCCCAAAAGGTTTAGTTACTAAACGACAGGTTCACGAATTGCCAAGCTACCCAGAGGTGGAGGCAGTGTCAAAGAAGCACTCTAAGGCTATGCGTATTGCACTTGCAACAGGAGTTGTCGGAGTAGGCGCAGCAATCTCACAGGCACTACGAGCAATCCCTAAGCCGCTTGAAGACGCAGAACACATGAGGGCAGTTGCTCATGGCGCTGTCAGAAGCAACGTCTCAGTTAAAAATACAAAAGCCGTAAACGTTCTAAAAGACATTTACACAGCCGGTGGCAAAGCCGGAGGTAAAGACGCAGCTCGCGTAGTTCGCTCAGACGCAGTGTTGGCAGGTAGAGGGTTACAATCCCTTCTTGACAAGGCTGGCATCACGATTCAAGGTATTACGCAGACAACAATGACCCGAATCTCAGACTCATTACTCATAGGCATTAGCGAGGGAATGAGTGCTAGAGACATCGGCACTGCGATTGACTTAATTATTAACGATCAAACTCGCGCAGACATTATTGCTGTTACAGAAACAAACCGTGCCTACAACGCCTCGGCAGTAGATACGTATCAGTCGGCTGGCATTGAACAGTTTGATTGGTTAGCCTATGACGGTGCTTGCGATGAATGTTCTGCACAAGAAGACGCTAATCCTCACGACATTACAGACGACTACCCACCAGAACACCCTTCTTGCCGTTGCTCAGTAGCGGCTGTATTGCCAGATACGACAACAGACACATCTACCGATTCAGGAGAATAACAACATGGCCCAAGACATTACCTATGCGTACTTCGGCAACCTAACAGCAAAACGTGGCGAAGATGGCTACATCCGAGTGAAGGGTCTTGCAACAGACGCAACACTCGACCTCGACGAGCAAATCTGCGACCCAGAATGGCTTAAAGAAGCGATGCCAGAGTGGTTTAAGATTGGAAACATCCGCGAGATGCACCAGTCAAAAGCAATTGGTAAGGCTATGGAGATGGAGCAGTCGGGTACAGGGTACGTTGTTGAGGCCAAGATTGTTGACTCAGAAGCCGCTCGCCTTGTTGAAGAGGGTATCTACACCGGATTCAGCGTTGGCATCAAATCAGCTCGCATTGAGAAGTCAGCAGAAGCACCAGGCGGAATGATCCGCTCAGGCAAAATTGTTGAGGTGTCACTCGTTGACCGCCCAGCAAACCCATCATGCGTTATCGAACTTGCTAAATCAGTCAAGGGCGAATTAGTGAAAGGCTCTGCAATGGCAGACATAGAAAAAGATGCCATCGACACAGAGGCAATCATGACCGAACCAAACGGCGCACCAGAAGAACTATACGAGCGCATCCAAGCTTGTACTCACTGTGACGGAACTGGTAAGAAGACCAACACCGCCAGCGAAGAGTTCGACACACCATGCGACGTATGTGCTGGAACCGGCGAACAGCCAGACGGTATGCTTGAAAACATTTTGCAGAACTCACCATCTATTCCTGAGACTATGGAAAACCGTGACATGAAGTCAGCCGACGCAGAGGCAGAAGTTGTTGCCGCAGACGAAGAGGTTGCCGTTGAGGAATCAGCTGCAAAGACCGTAGGCGCACTAAAGGCTGCTATTGAAGCAAGCCTTACAAAGGCCGCTGACAGCAAGGCGCACGACCCAGCAGACCTCAAGGCCGTGCGTGACAGCATGATTGCACTCATCAAGTCTGAACTAGACGAAATGCTCGCAGGCAACGAAAACGAAGTATGCGATGTAACAGACCTTCTTTGCGCACTATCCATTTTCTTGGAATGGTGGACAGGGGAAGCATCAGAGAATGAAACAGAAGAACCATTCACCGATTGGGAAATGGGCGAAACGTCAGGAGACGACACAATGGCTTACATGGGATTAGGCGTATCAGCCGACCTTATTAAATCAGCATCAGCAGAAGACGCAACACCTGAAACAAAGGATGAGTTGCGCTCAGAGATCGTCAAGGCTTTAGGTCTTGAAGAAACCATCACAACAAAGGCAGCATTGGACGAAGCAAAAGAGGAAATCAATCTCCTAAAGGCAGCGTTGGATGAAGTGCGTGAGATGGCAGTACCTGGTGGCCCAGCTATCAGAGCAACAAGAGAACAGACTTCTAAGTCTGCTCAGGTTATCGCCGCAGAAGTAGAGGCAATCCGCCTCCGCGAAATGGCGAACAAAATGACCAGCCCAGAATTGCGTAATCAGTACCTAGCCGAAGCAGCACGCTACGACGCTAAGTCTAAGCAGTTCTAACTAACCATCTAACAGAAAGGGATTGAGACATGGCACTAGCCGCTCCTTCCATTGACGACCTATTTGGCGGACTTCCTGCCGAACAGCGCGTTGAGCGTTTCGAGGCATACAAGTCAGCCTTGAGCGCAGTACACACAAACACATTGACTGCTCACCGTCGCGGTGAACTTTCATTCAGCCCATCAACCGGAATCACTAAGACTGCCTCTGCTGCAACACGCACAGAAGAGGCTCTTACTGACCTCTCTAAAGTTGTTTCAGGCGACCAGCTTGCAGCAGTTACATCTGCTCTTGCAGGGATCCAGGACGTAAGCAAGAACATCACCCTTACATCACCACTTAACAACACCATCTCAGGTATTTCAGGTCTCGTACCTTACGACCTTGACCCAGTACTTTCATTGCTTATCCCGAAGGAACTTTACCTTCGCAACAGCACTGCTCGTATCAAGGCACAAGGACAGGCACTTGAATTCCGTCGTATCACCGGTCTTTCTAACGCCGGTGTTGGTGGAGTAGCGAACCTAAGTTCATTCTTCAACTCGAACTCAGCTTCAACTTCATTCAACGGTGTTACTCTTAACCGCCCAACACAGATCACCTACGCAGCTGACAAGATTGTCAAGTCTTTCGTAGAACAAGGTTTGTCAGACAGCGTTGCACTACAAGCAGAGTTTGCAGGACAGGGTTACACGGATCTCCGTCAGCTCTCACACACGAGCCTCATCTGGTCGCACTTCCTCGCAGAAGAGCGCAACATGATGAACTCTTGTTCAACTGCTCTAAGCACAACCGGACTTACGTTCACTGCTGCTGCTGACGCAACTGGAACAGGAATCACAGTAGGAACTTCAGGAACAACTGTTCAGGTGACACTCTCATCTGCATACGGTGAAACTGCTCCTCTTGCTGCTGGAACAATCACAACTGTCTCAGGACAGGGTGTTAAGGTCACATTCACAGGAACTATTCCTGCTGGCTGTGTTGGAATTAACATCTACGCTACAACAACAACACCTGCTGTATTCAAGGCATCTACACCAAGCACCGCTTCTGGCGTTACTGGTCTTGCTTTTGCGTCATCATCTGCTGCTGCTTCTGGCGACAACTCATACAACACATACGCTGCTGGCGCTAACTCAGGTACAGGATACGACGGATTCGTCAACACATTCCTTACACTTGGTGGATACCAGTCTGCGTTGAACAACACTGTTGCGTCACAGTCAACTGCTGATGACTTCCTACAGGCTGCTTTCGTAAGTCTCTTCAACTCAACAATGGGCGACCCAGACGTAGTCATCACGACTGCTGCTGTACGACGCGCACTTGCTAAGGCGATTCAGACAAGCGCAAGCACATCTTCATACCGTCTTAACTACGAAACTGGCAAGGACGGCATCGTTCTTGGTTCACTCGTACAGGCTGTACAGAACCAGGCAACTGGCAAGATGGTTGACCTTGTAACACACCGTTTCGCACCGGCTGGTGTTGCTTTGATTCACACAAAGCAGCTTCCATTCCCAGACTCAGGCGTGGCACAGACAGTAGAAGCACACAACGTTGTTGACAGCATGATCATTGAGTGGCCACAAATTGGTTTCTCATACGACATCTCAAGCTACACATACGGCGCGCTTGCGTTCCGTGCGCCAGCTTGGTCAGGCATCGTAACCGGAATCACTGGTTGATTCTGTTAAATCGCTAGGTGCTTGCATCTAGCCATTGAGGTTGAGCGGTGCAGGGAGTTCCCCTTCTCCCTGCGCTGCTCCCTCTCATTCGCTAAGGGAGAATAAAATGAGACTTGTCGGTTCCGATAATGGTCTTAAAGAAATACAAGTTAACGAAGGCAAGGTCATTCCTCGACAAAAGGATGGCACATTCCACGTTGACGGAGGTACTGCCAAGTCTCTCGTTAAGTCAGGAGACTTTGCTGTGGCTGGAATTAACTTTAGAAACGCTAGTGGTTACAGGTGCGACGCTTGTAACTTTGTCAGCCTGTACCGCGACAAGTGCGGTAAGTGTGGTTGCACCGAACTCACCCCAGAAGAGGAATAAATGTCAATCGTAGCCCCATTTGTTTACTCCGGTGGAATGGTCGAACCATACGTCTCACTCTCTGAGGTCAAGTTCAGTCCTACGGCTTCTGCCATTGACTTTACTAACCTTATTGAAAACGCTTCACAGGCAGTACAAGACCGCGCACTATCTGAGCTAATTGTTCGTGCATCGTCTAAGGCTGACAGCTACACAATGGGAGTCTACGGATCACTATGCGCCACCTCTAACACAGAGAATGGTCGCTACTACATGAACCGTGCAGGGCAGATTGTTATCAACCCCTACTTCACACCTATCCTTGCTGTGCAGTCGTTCTCGGCTGGATGGGGGCCAGGTGACGGACTACAGCCAATTACTCTCTCTACGTCTAACTGCGCCATTGAGCGCACACAGTTCATCATTACTAGCCAATCCACTATGGGTCTTTACTTTGGCAACCTCGGTATTGTTGGCGGCAATATGCAGTCCGGTACAGAAATCTTCTGCCAATGGACTTATGTAAACGGCTGGGCTAATTCTTTTACCAACGCAACGTCAAACGCTGGCGCTACAACTATCAGCGTAAACAACGTAACTGGAATCTTCCCAGGGCAAAACCTAACTATCTGGGATGGCCAAAAGGATGAGTACGTTCAGGTTTCCCCTTCATGGGTTCCAGGTGTAACCACTTTGACATTTACAAACCCATTGAAGTACGCACACGGATCAGGTGTAAACATCTCAGCTCTACCTGCTTCTGTAAAGCAAGCGGTAATTCACTTTGTTGTTGCTCTAATAAAGGAGCGCGGTCAGGGTGGTCTTGTCCTAAACGAAATAGGCGAGCCAACAGCAGTGTCATCAAGCACCGAAAGTTCGGCAACGGATGAAATGCAGGGTTTCAAACTTCTAGATGGCTTTAAGTCAATTTGGAGCCGTGCATAATGTCACGCGCCACAGTACGAGCCGCTATTGCTTCGTACTTGACAAACGCTGGTGTTACCAACTTGTCAAGCGTCAAGCAGTTCCCAGCAAAACTAACACCAGAGGGCGACTTCTTTGAGGGTGAAGACCCAGGACACAGTTCTGGCGCAATCATCTTTCTTTACATTGAGAACCAAGCAGAGAACCGTATTGCTTTAGGTGGCCCTCATCATGGTCGCAAAGTTATTGACTACTCGTTCATTCTCGACTGCTACCTACGCTCTACGCACGCTAAGTCAGAAGACGCAGGGTTTGACAACGAAGAGTTCTTAGATTCTTTGGTTACCGCAATCCGCGCAGACCGTAACGCTGGCGCACCTAACATCATTTTTCAATGGGGAGAAGGCGCAAACGGCGCAGCTGGTGGGCCAGACATTGACATCACTTCTTATTACCCACGCCAAATTAACGGCAAAGCATCAGCAACGCAAGTGACTTCGGTTGTCCGAGTTCACGTTGTTGAAATTATAGATTCTTGACAATTAGGAGCATTATGGCTAACTACACATACACAGACGCAACTGCCAGGGTGTACCCTGACATTGAACACAACGGATCTACACTCGAAGCTCTACCAGGTCAAATCTATGCACTAGACGCTGACCCTGGTGATGGTCGTTGGGAATCAACCCAAGCCAAGCCAAAAGCCCCTGTAACACCGCCAGAAGCCCCTGTAGAGGCCGACAGCACAGAATCAGAATCAACCCCAACCACTAACTAAGGAGCGCCTCAGATGGCCTTTTTATCCGCCAATAGCTATATGGGTCTTGTCGTTGAAGCGACACGAGGAACCCTACCTACAGGAGGAACACCGGTTTACATTCCGGTAACGTCTCCACAGGTAACGCCAATGCAGACATTCCTGCGTGACGAAGCGTTCCGAGGCTCACCAACTGTCGTTTACGACCAAGTTCAGGGTGTACGTCACGACGAGTACGACGCTAAGTTCTACCTCTTTGCTGACACATTCGGCACACTTGCTAAGTCAATTCTTGGTGGCACTGACACTGTAACTGGCTCAACCTATTACACGCACAACATCAAGCTTCTTAACAACGCCGCTATCGGTTCACAGCCACAGTCATACTCAATCTTTGACTTTGACGGTGCTAACCAATTCGTCATGACAGGCGCACAGGCTGACAGCCTTGCAATTACCTTCGGTGCAGAAGCAGCAGCAGACGCAACAGTTAAGTTCATGGCTAACCCATACACTTCATACACAAGCGCACCTGCTCCGTTCACAAGCCTTTCATTGTCAACTGAACACCTTATTCCTGCTTGGGATACTGTTATCACAGTGAGCGGAATCAACTCAGGCGCAGCTCTTACCTACATTCAGACTGGTGAATTGACCCTTGCTCGCAAGACTGCACCTATCTTCACAATGGGTACACAGGCTCCGCTTGTTAACTTTGCTGGCCCTATCGAAGTATCAGGTAAGTTCACAGCCGTTGTAAACACAAACGCAGACGCTTGGTCAACTGGATCATCAGCCGAGGCGCTTACACGCTCACCACAGGTAGTCACAATTACTATGACTGACCCTAACGACATAACATCAGGAACAAATCACAGCATTGCTTTCACAATGACTTCTGTTCAGTTCCACGATGTAAAGCGCACACGCGGCAAGGAATACACCGAAGTAGAATTGTCATTCACTGCAAACGCAAACGCAACCGACGCTACGACTGGTTACTCACCTGTCTCGGCTACGATTGTAAACGCCACCGCAACTCCATACTAAATAACCCAAAGGGGATGAAATGCCAGCAGTAAACCTTCCAAACAATCAGTCAGCCATCTTGTATTCGCGTGACGAAATCTCCGAGCGTACAGCTCGCAGTATCTCTCGTGCGTACATGAAGGCGGCTGGTTCGGCAGCGAAACTAACTAACCTCGGATTTGATGAGGCTAAGCCTGAAACATGGACTGTCTTTGCTGACATTTCAGATGAGGACAGAGATGCTCTCGATGGCTACCAGGCTGCACTTATTGTTGGTCTAGTCAAGTCATGGTCATACGGCGATTTGCCTACTAACGACTCTGCGCTCGACCTGCCTAAGCCTGTCTTTGAGGCATTGGCTGAGGCTTGCGCTACTGAGTTCAACAGCACAACGGACTTCTCGCCAGACATTGACCCAAAAGCCCCTACCGCCGACTAGCGCGGCTGGAGGCATCACTCAGAGGTAGAGACTCTGATGTTGACATAGAGGTTGTAAATCTTTTTCGTGAGTACCAGTTTCGCAAGACATTTGGTGGATCACACGAAGACTTCATGAATCAACCACGACAAATTACAGACTGGCTTACCGCCATTGACAACACTATGAACGAGGTTCAGCGTGGCTGAGATTATTATTTCAGGCATTAGCGATTTTGACAAGGCTCTAAAAGCAGACATTGCCAAAGCAGACGCAGCAGCTCAAAACATAGTGGTAAAGGGCGCACTTATTATTGAGCGCAAAGCCAAAGAAGAGTTCCGCGCTCGACCTTCAGGGTCACAAACAGTTTCTAAGTCTGGTCGTGTTTATTACAAAGGCGCTCCTAAATACCCTGCTGTACCACCTAAGCCGACACAACGCTCAGGAAACCTTCGCAACTCAATCAAAACTCAACAGGTCAAATCTTTGGGTCTAGGTCGCTGGCAATCAGACACCGGCCCATCAGTTAAATACGCAGGATTTGTTGAGTACGGAACATCAAGGTCGCGTGAGTTTCCTTACATGACCCCAGGCGTAAAGAATAGCAACGAAGAAATCAACCGAATCGCTCAGGAGGAGTGGCGTTTAGCCCAAGAATAATGGCACTACTACCTCCTGTTATAGCAACACTCATAGCTGATACCAAAGAATACCAAGCCAAGATGACCGAAGCGCAAGCCAAGATGGCTGCGTTTGGTAAAGAAACAATGTCAACTAGCGAGAAGATGAAGGCCTTTGGGTCTAAGGCTGCCTCTGCTGTTATTGGTGTTGGCGCTGCACTTGGTGTTTATGCAGTTCACGAAGCGTACAAGTTTCAAGAAGCGCTAGACAAAGTTCAAAATCAGGCTGGTCTTACTGTCAAACAGACAGAAGAACTTGGTAAGTCAATTCAAAAAATCTCCAACGTAACAGGCGTTACTAATGAGAAACTTCTTGAGGCTTCACTTATTACAAAACAAGCAGGACTCAGCGCGGCTGCTGCAACCGACTTATTAACTGCCTCTGCTAAAGCATCAGTCATAACCAACTCTTCGGTTGTTGATGTTACAAAAGCAATAGTCGCAGCTCAGACTTTGCAGATTACTAAGGGCATGGAAATTGCCGACCTTACAGGAGTTCTGGTCAAAGGATCATACGCTTTTGTAGGTGGACTCCAAGCCGAAGAAGCAATGCTCTCTGGCAAGATTGGTGTATCACTTGCCAAGTACGGACTTGGACTCAAGGCCATTATCCCACTTGGTGCAGAGTTTGCAAAGATTGGACTTCCTACAAAGTCTATTGTTGCGTTCACTAAGTCTCTTGGACTTATTACTGCTCCTATTAAAGACGCTAAGGGTAACTTTACCGCGTACGCAAAGTCTCTAACAAGTCTTGGACTAGATCAAGAAAAACTTGCTTCATCTATGCGCTCTGGCGACATTGTTGGTTTGTTTACTCAAATCAAATCCGCAGCAGGTGGCAACGCTTCCAAAGAAGGAATACTTGCCTCGGCTGTATTCGGCACTGCTGGGTCAGGCGCGGCTCTTGCAATTCTAAAAGACTATAACGCATACCTTAAAGAATCTAAAAACCTATCTGGTGCTGGTGCTGGAACTCTTGGCACAGGGTTCTCTGAAGCACTAAAGCAAATTGGCCCTCAACTAAATGTTGTAAAGTCTAACTTTAATAACTTAATGATTAACGCAGGTAAATTACTTCTCCCTACTGTTGCAAAGATTGCTAGTTGGGCAAGTGGTTTTGCTTCAGAACTTAACAAGAACAAAGCACTAAGGGATGTTCTAGGTGTTGGCGCAGGAGCCGCATTTGGACTTGCAGTTGCAACTAAAATACAAAAGGGTATTCAGTCAATCATGGGGCTATTTGGCAAAGGCGCACAAGTTGCTGCTACAAATGCCAACACCGCAGCTCTCGAAGCCAACACTATCGCTCTAGGTGGTAAGGCAGCAGGTGTGGGTGCGCTTGCCTCTGGCGCTAGTTTTGCTAAAAATGCTTCTAAGTTTGTTCCTGCCGTTGCGATAAGTGCAGCCGCCGTTGCAGCATTAGAATACTTTGGATCACGTGGCCCTAAAACCACATCTTCTTACGGCAGAGTGGAATCCTATCTCCAAAAGCCCTCTGGCAAAACCACAGTAAACTTAACTCTTCACAGTCGTTCGGCAAAGAGTGGTAGATAATGGCAGACTTCAATTCAACCGAGAATCAAGACTGGAACATAACGCTAGACCTCGGTATCATTGCCGAAGACCTAGCCAAAGACCCTGCGTTCATTGCCGCAATCTCTAAAGAGGTTCGCAATCAAATGACTAAAGACGTGCGCTGGATGGGCAACCTATTCGCTAAGTGGGCTTCTACAAACCCACCTGCAAAGCCGACTAGGAATCGTTCACAATGACGCTTGCTTCGCTTCCTACTCTGTTGGTAGAAATTGCGTTCAACCCTACGGACATTCAGAGCCTTACTCAAACTTGGACTGACGTAACGCCTTACGTTCTAAACCTAAATACCAAAGCAGGTCGCCAGCACTTTCTTGACCGCGTAGAAGCTGGAACGCTGAACATTAACGTCAGCAACCGCAACGGTTTCTTTCTCAACGGATCAGTCAACGGTACTGGTTATGTGATTCAACCTCGCATCCCTATTAGGGTGACTGCAACGTGGAGTGGCACACCCTACCCAATCTTTTTTGGAATCATTGACGACGTAGAAGAAAAGATTACTGACCAACTAAACAGCGACCTGTCTATTAGGGCAACCGACTTGATTAAGTTCTTGTCGCTTCGCTACATGGCCTCGTCTAACTTTTGGAATCAGTACGCCACAAGCGCAAGCGCAACCGACTGGTATCGCTTTACAGCTCCTACCTCTGTAGTTTGCACCAGCGCAGTTAACGCAAGTGGAACAGTTACTTATCAGGGCATTAACAACTTTTCAGTAGGCCAACAAGTATTTGTCAATAACTTTGGTGGCACTGGAACCTGCAACACATCTACTGGCCCAGGCACAGTATCTTCGGCATCAAGTTCTCAGTTTGTTCTTACCGGAATTGGTGGAACGTCTGGCGCTTCATCGGGAACTGGATCAGCGTACCTTGCCACCCTTTCTAATGGCATTGCATCAGCAAACACTGGATACGCCGGATACGGAGTTGTTACCTTCCCACCTAACGGTGCAATGGTTTACAGTAACGACGGATGCCTTGACTTAGGAAATGGACAGGGCGCAGCTTCGGGTGTTGCCGTTCTACCTGGTCACAC
>Ga0304728_1000404_pt1 | contig 37026 bp, 27 predicted proteins | sample C_130625_MF_Meta_FD_190476 | JGI IMG/M metagenome (GOLD analysis project Ga0304728, IMG submission 190476) | Freshwater microbial communities from Lake Croche, Canada to study carbon cycling - C_130625_MF_MetaG (v2) (version 2) | ecosystem: Environmental > Aquatic > Freshwater > Lake | place... | reverse complement strand
CTAATTTCCCAGAGACCGTTGTAATTTTTTTGAAACTTATAATAAATGCAATAAAAAAGGCTTCCATTTTCATGGAAGCCTTGTATTCATTGAAGATTATTGATTAATCTTAGACTTGATCCAAGTCAGCGACATAGATTTTGCCGTAGAATTCTGGTCTTACGACTTTCTTGGCATAACGAGTCATTACACCTCTACGTGGGGTGAAGTTGACGGGATCATAGACCAAAGGAGTTTGGACTAGAGGAATGTACGGGCTGTACACCGCACCCGTTTCAAGGAAATTATTTCCACGGAAACCAACCAAGATGGTGTTTTCTTGCATATAAGGGTTCTTATATACTTGGAAGCGACTTGCGAAGCTACCAACCTTACTTACACCCATTGCGAACTTAGCACTATCACCATCGGTGTTCACAACATATCCTGGAATTGATTCCAAGATGGTAGCAACGTCAGGTCCACAGACCAAGAAGTTAGCACCACCACGGAGGGTCAATTGATGAATCTTGTTAGAGACCTTTTGGATCTTGTTACCAAGAGTTTGGAACCAAGTGCTCTTGACGTAAGCAGTCTTGGTAGTAATATCAACGGTACGATTCCATGTTACTGCGCCAGAAGCAGATACACTCTTACCAGTGAACTCTGTTCCGATTGCAGCACTCCAAGCTTCAGTTGTGACAGCAGGAGCAGCGGTGATTAACATGTCTAAGATTTCCAAGTCAATTTCCATTGAAACATATTCACTCAAGAGAGCAGTAAGTTCTGCTTCTGCATCAATAGAGTGATATGCGTTCAAGTCTTGAGCAAGTTCAGGAGTCCAAACTGCTTTCAACTTACGGGTCTTAGCAACGATTGGCTCACTCTTGAGTTCCAAGTTGACTTCAGGAATACCGATATCAGCGGATAAACCAGATGTTCCGGCACCAGCAGGAGTAAACTTATCTTCAAAGTCACCGCGAGTACTATCAGTGGGTTGAGTTGAGTATAAGACATAAGCATTGGTTCCAGTCAAACCGGCTACAGAACCGCTATGAACAAACACCAATTGATAATATGGATTGGCCAAAGAACCAGTATTCAATACCTTAGTTAAATCATTTAAGATGTTATTAAAGGTGATACCGGAACCTGAAATTTGAAGTGAACGAGCTGCGTTCAAATCAATATTTGAGGTATTTGCACCGATTCCAACAGTAATCTTGGTTCCGGTGAATGCTAATGTACTGGAACTATAAGAAGAATCCAAATCAAGATCGTTAAAGGTTGCGGAAGCAGTAGAAACTGCGGCGAATGCCGCAACATTCCACTTTTCGGTGTAACCATAACGACCTGCACCATAGAAACCACCGACGGCATCATCGGTAGAACCGAGTTTTGCAGTGGAAGTTCCACCAAATACTGAGTTATTACCTGATCCTGAGTAATCGGTGTTTGTGGCGGAAGGAACGCCTGTACCATACTTGAAGTCTAGATAGAAGATCAGACCTGAAGGAAGATTCATGGGTTGTACACTCACGAATTCCTTTGCGCTGATTTCAGCGAATACACGGCGAACGAGTGGGAGAGCGACGCCGGCCCATTGTTCACTATTTGCGGAAGTACCGGTTGATGTAGCTTCGTCAAGCAATTGTTTTGCTTGATTTTCAAGCAAGATACTCATGTTTGCTTTTTCAGATCCTTGTAGACCTTCGAGCAAGCCAGTCTTATCCCACTTTGATTGTAATCCACGGGTTTCAGCCATCAATTTGGCTTGTGGATTCATGTTGTTTGTCAATAATGACTTGATATCATTCATATAATTTCTATTTTATTTGTTTGGATTATACTCGCTTAAGTTTTACTTCTTCTTGATTCCTGCGAGTTTTTGGAATCTTGAAGCCATTACATTGCTATTTTCAACAATAACACTCTTTGAAGGTGCTGTTGATGCGACTGGTTTACTTGCCAAACCTTCGGTGATATTCTTGGCAACCGTATTGGTTTTCTTGACGGTTGATCCACCGGAACTATATGATTCGGACAAAATTGTGTATGCATACTTGACTTCACGAATACTCTTCGCTAAGTCAAATGTTTCAACGACCTTGGTCTTTTGTCCCTTGGTCAAGTTGAATCCGTTGAACAACTTGTTGGTATAAAGCAACTTACTGTTCAACAAATTGATTTCGTTGATTTGAGTACGAAGATATTCAATTACCTTGTAAGCTTCATTCAAGTCTGACTTGATTTTCTTACCTTCTTCTTCTTCTTTCTTACTTTCTTCGTCTTCTTCTTCATCATCGTCTTCCTCGTCAGAACTCTCGCTCAAAGAAGAAAGAAGTTCATTGAGATCGATTTCCTCGTCCATGTCTTCGGTTTTAACTTCTTCGGGAGCGACAGTAGCAACTGGTGCTTCGGGAGCAACTGGTGATTCTGGAGCAACTGGTGCTTCGGGAGCAACTGGTGCTTCTGGTGCTTCATCATGTGGAGCTTCTGGAGCAGCTTCGCCTGCGTTTAATTCTTGTTCTAATTCCTTGAGAATTTCGTCCAATTCTTCATTGGTGACAACTTCTTCTTCCGAGGAACCACTGAGATGACCTTCATCTTCCATTGAACCTGCGAGATGTCCAGCGGCAGCGCCTGGATCTGGGGTAGTTACACCATGATCAGCTTTAGGAGCGTGACTGGAACCAACGCCACCCGATCCGATACCCGAAGTAGAAACGACTTCATCTTCCATTCCACTACCTTCTTCTTCAGAAGAAATTTCTTGTTTGAGTTTTTCGGCTAACATAGCTTCAGCTTTTGTATTAAAAGCTTCTTCCAATGCAGCCTTTGCATTTGCGAGAGCAGTAGCACGAACCGCCTTAGCGTCGGCAATTGCCTCCTTTAATAGATTTGACATATTGATTTAGTATTATATTGTTCTGAAGTTATTGATAAATGAACTTCAATAAGGATTTATAATTAAACGAAGCGACAAAGAAAAGCCGTAATACTAAAATATAAATATAAATAAAAAATTGAAAATGAATAAAATTTTTGATATTTATACTATTATGCCATATTCAATACGAGGTAAATGTATCTACAAAAAAGACACCGATGAAAAAGTTGGATGTACAAAAGGTAGTGTAAAACGATATCTTGCCGCATTACACGCCAATGTTACTGATGCAAAAAAGAACGAAATCCGAACAAAATTGAAGGAAGTTCTTAAAAAAGCAATAATATCCCATTCGTCTCTTAATGAAGATGTTGACATGAAAAAGGATAATGCTGATATTAGAAAAGAGGTATCTAACAATTTCGGACTAAAATTTGAACAGTTTGAAATTGATAAAATTAAAGAAATTATAAGTCCTATTAGTCCGAATTTAGAAAATCCGACGCCGGATCGTGGATACGAATTGAGTTTCTCAAAAGAAGTAAATGAAAATAATTTTTACTTTATAATCAAAAAATTAATAAACAAAGCAGATAACAGTTCCACTTCTATGAAGTATGGAATTTGGTATATAGAATATCAAAATGAAGATGATTATTTAAAAGATCCGATCAAACCGACTACCGTTTATTATAGACTATCCGATCCAATTGACGATTTGATTAAAGATAAAAACGGGAATTATACATTGGATCCAACGAAAAAAGCAGACGCCTCTGGTTTGTTGTATAATTTTATCAAAAAATCAATGAATACAAATCTATGACACACTTAAGATCATTAATTTCAAAAGAAGACACATCTTCGTCAGAATATAAAATAGATGATATTGACAATCCCAATGGATGGGATTGGAAAGAATTGGATTGGTTATTTGGAATGGGATTTATCCCAGAAGGAGAAACCAGATTACAATATAATCACGTTAAAGACAAACATCAAGATGTTCATTTAACTCCACTAAAAATCACCGCATATAAAGATAAACGAGGATATTGGTTAGTTGTGAATGATAGAAAGCATGTGTTCCGAACTTTCATTGATATGATAAATCACATTGACAAATATGGTGCCGTGGAAGTTTAAGTATATCTTATAAAACAAAAACCCTCTATTTTTAGAATAGAGGGTTTTTTATTGTGACGATTAAATCTTATTTAATTTATTCATCCGATACAATGGTGAAGTAACGTTGTAAAATTGATCCCATATCTTCATAAAGAGCAACCATATGAGCATTTTTCTCATGTACATCTTTTGCAAGTTTTTTGAACCCCTCAGCGTGTTTCTTGATTTCAGCAAAATGACGTTTTGCTACACCTACCTGCATCCAATCGCTACATTCATTAACGGCATAAACCTCGGCATACTCTGCGATTTTCTTGAGTGTTTCCGCTACGCTTGCAATTTCTTCATATTGACGTAATACTTTTCCGTATTTGTTATATTCACCGACTAAATCATGTAAAGATTTCTTTTCTTCTTTTGTCAATTTACGTAGTGGTTCTTCCAACGAAACCATTGGTTTAGCACTCACATCTTCTACAATTGGTTTTAATTTTATCATATGATTATAGTTATAAATATAAAGAAAAAATTGTTATTTGCAAATTAATTCATATTTTATTGACCCACAGTCCCAAATTCTATCATAATCATTTAATTGCATATTTTGCCACTCGGTAAGATTTGGATCAAATATTTGTAGCGTTTTTTCTAGAGTTTGTTTTCTGAAATTGTATCTATATACTCGTTTATTTGATTTCGGTGGAATATACCAATAATTTGGAGTTCCGTTTGATATTTTAATAAATCCTATTTTTTCATATACATTTTTATTCATATATGTCCAACGTCTGTCTGCATAACTTATAATTTTTTGTGGAGTATATAATTTTGTAAAATGTGATAACAGTTTGCTGGCTATACCCACCACATTTCTAGATGTAGCAAAACGTATCAATTCATATTCGTCTTTGTTTATATTTTTATGACCCATAGCCACACGGGGTTTTCCAAACGTCATCACAGCAACCAATTCATTTTCATAAAATGCGCCCAATTTAATTTGACTATAATCTTCTCCCTGAATATGATATTTTTGTAAGAAGTTATTCTTTTCTGATATAGTTGTCTCTTTTATTACACAGTTTCTAGCATAAACTTTTTTGTCCACGTCATTTGAATTTAATATATGACATAATTTTGATTTTATGATACCTTCTTTATCTATCCACTCGTCATCAAAAATATGAATCAGATGAATATTTTGTTTTTCACATTCGTTTGTTTTGTTAATATGATATCGTCTATTTTTATTGCCACTATTTTCACTGTGCCAATATACTCCATTACACTCTATTGCTACATTTTTTGAGGGGATATAGATGTCTAATTCTAATCCACTCAATACTTTTTTATCATTCTCCAAAACAATATCATTGGGAATCAGTGTTTTAATATATTCGGTTATTTCCTTTTCAAAAAGAGAGGATCCGATTACTGGATAACAAATTTTACAACGAGGAATGTCTCCATCTTCAAGTTTGTCAACAAATTCATTTGAACATTTTATACACTTAAATATATGTTCATATGTTGATCCTTTATATTCTTCCTTGGTGAATAATGGGACTATTTTTCCATTTAATCTATTGGTTGAAAATAATGAATCATAAAAACCATCTCGCCTTTCTTTAGAATATTTTTCTCTTATTTCTTTTCTTTTGGTATTATTGTCCACTCCATATTTTTCAATCATTCCGTTTCTTCTTATAACGGAATCCATCAATATCCATTCAACCCCATAATTATTTAAACACGTTTGTTTTTTCTTTTCTGAAGTTTCTTTTAATTGTGATATATTATCCACCCCGTATTTATTTCTAACGGTTTGATTTTTTTTATTTATAACATCTTTATTACTCAATCCGTATTCAACTCCATATTTTTTTAAATTTGTGGATTTTATTTTATCTGAAGTATTAGTATTTTTTTGTGCACATTTATGTCCACAGTTATCTAAATACCCTCTATTAAAAGAAAAAAAAGATGTAGTATTACTACATCCTTGATTTTTACATTTATTTTTTTCTAACTTGGCATTTAACAAATGCCAAATTCTTTGTGGCAATGACGGATTGATTTCATCCAAAAAATTTGTAAGATTTAATATTTCTTGATATTGATTTGAAAAATTATACTTATCAAACCATTCTTTTTTACATTTCTTTGAAATCAATCCCCGACCATATACTATATGTTGTTTAATCCAATTTATTATTGCATCCATATAACATATGGTATCAAGTCATATGCTATATAGTCAAACTAATTATTATTTTATTTCCCCCAAAATATCACGAATAATATTTTCAACATTTTCCCACTTGTTTGTTTCTGGATTTTTTACTGCCACTCCTTCATTCAAAGAAGAATCGGGTTCAGGCGACAAAAATGCACCCTTAGTGCTAGGATTTGATACGAAGTCAAATGCAATTAGTTCAAAGTCATCTTGGACTTCATCTGCGGATTCATGTACATTTTTGCGAACGCTTCCCATACCGCGGGAACTTATACCCAAACGAATGCCAGATGCAAATAGTTCTTTGAGAATGTTTCCACTTGGAGTCGGTAATACCTCAACTTCCCCTATCAAATCATCACCTTCCCAAAACATTCTGGTTACATTGTGACTTACATTCTTTAAATTGACAATAGAACTTTCTGGATGGTCCAATTCACCGAGAGCCCTACGTTCTCTGATGAAATGTTGTTCGTAATTTTGAGCTTCTCTTTCGAGAATTCGTTTTGGATAAATACGACCATTTTGGTTTTTTGCGTCGGCTCGTTGAAGAGTTCCTCTCACTAAAAAAGGACCGTTTTTCTTCATTGCTTCGTTGATTACATCTCGGCTTATTTCAAACGACATGCAATCCATTAATAATTTTTTATTGATCATAATAATTAAATTCCTTTCGTTGCAACATTTTTAGTCACATCAGGAACTACCAGTGAAGGTTTTGTAGATGGTGTTTTGTTCTTTTGAATAGACGCTGATCCCAATAACTTTATGACATAAGGAGGTTTAATAAAATACTCTCCTTCTTTTTGTTTGTTAGGTTCTCTTCCTTTGATTACAACAACATATTTTTCATAGTAAAAATCAATACTTACTGTATCAACGTTTACAATAAAATCTTTCTCGGGTTGACCATACCCCTTTGATGCCCGAATTTGAATTTTTTTGTTTCCAATCTTGATCAAGATTTTATCCTTAAAGTCATTCTTAAGTTTTTCAGACGATTGAGACATTTTACTTTCAAAATCATCAATATCAAATTTCAAATTGTAAGTATCAGATGATGCGTCTGATTGTGGTGACTTTTCAACCGGTTCGGATGGAGCCGATGGTGCAGTAGCAGGTAAAGGTGTAGGCAATTTTCCATCTTGAGACTTCGGTGATGGCACGGTTTCTGCCTCCAATAATCGTTTTAAACTGATAGACATATTACTTGTTGATTGATTTCTTTAACTTTTCCTTGGCCAAATTTATAAGTACTTGGTAATGGTCTGATAATTTTTCATCACCTTGAGAAACTGCAATAGCATGTCTCCTAGTTAAAATATATAAATCATCTTTGTTTACTCCACGATGTTTTTTGTCTTTTACCACATCCGGAGTGGTTTCTTTTCCAACGGGAACTACTTTCTTAACAGGTGATGGAGATATTTTTGGAGCAACAACCTTTTCCTTCTTTTCATTCGTTTCATCTACTTTGGTATACCCAGTAGAAGCAGTGGCAGCTTTAATATTTCCCATGTCTTTATGGGTATCTCCGGACTGTTTACCAGAAAATGCATATGGTGTTTGAAAACCAGCAACCGCACCCGTGCCAGAAGCTTCGTCCATTTCTGTGTGAATCATCTTCTTGATAAGTTCTTTTAATGCACTGATAATCAATTTTTTATCGTTAGCCTTTTTGATTTTCATATATTTTATTTAAATAGTATTAAAGTTGATTCTTGATTTCTTTTATGAGTTCGTATGAAAGCAACAATACGGTAATTTGATTGTCCTTAACTGATTTCTTACAATTTATACCATCCAATTGTTTTGTAACTTCATTTATCTTAATTTTAACAACTTCATTTGAAATTTTTGGCACCAATTCACTAATAGTCTTTTTGATGTTAACAATTTCCTCTTCAATAAATTTGTTTAGAGAATTTGTATTGCTGATGTTGTTGATGTATTCTTTCAACAAACGCTTTTGATTTGAATCCAAATCTTTATATTTTTCATTTAATGAATCAACCAATAATTTATAACTCAATAATCTAATATCTTCATTTTGTTGTTTGTAAAAATTAATCATTTCATCTTCGGTTTCCTTAAATGAAACTTTCTTTCCACATAGATTTTCGGTTAACGTATTGCGAGATTGAATAAGTTCTTTTACATCAAATTTTAAAGAATTATTGACATGGTTCTCAAAAAGCTTATAAATAGATGCGTGTATTCTATAATTTTTAATGCTGGATTTTAATAAATCTTCAATTGGGTAACTGTCTTTGATTTCTTTAATTAGATTGTATTTTTGTTCGGTGAGTTTTTTACAATCTAATTTTTCTCTTTGTTTTAGAATGACATTAACATACTTTTCTGCTTGAAAATCATCTTTTGTTTTTTCATTCAAAAGAAAATTATACAGTTGCCATTCTTTACCCAATTCTTTGTTCTCGGTGAAGTATTTGAACACTAAGTTCTTTGCTACTGATTCATCTTTTCCCGACAAAATGTCAGCCGTTACTTGACGGGTAAGTAATTCAAATAATATTCCCGTGTTTTTAAACTTGGAATGTTTCGCTTTTTGCATATAATAATATTATTGTCCTAGTTTATAAATATAATAAACTCTAGATAAAATTCATTTAATTGTAATATTTATTCGTCTATTATGTTAGACTCATCCAACAATGATTTAGACGGTGATTCTTTCAACAAATCTTTCTTTGCGTCTTTGTGAGAGTGTAAATAATCACGAAGACCTGTTAGATTTTCTAAACTTAATGGCGACTTTGATTTTGAAGCAGATCTCAATGGATCGGTTTTTGAAATTTTCGTATTTTCTCTATTTCCCAATGGATCATACCCAAAACGAGTATCTTTTCTATACTTGTGTTCGCCGGCTTGAGATGGTCTCTTAGACTTCTCAGACAACGGTGGTTCAGTTGGAGACGGTGTTTCTTTTGGCGATTCTTCCGGTGGAGCTTCTCCACCAGTAATTCCAGCTTCTGGAGGTCCACCGACTTCGCCAGACGAAGGTTCCATGGATTCTACATCCGATTTAATTTTATTGAACGGCTTTGCAGGATCTATGCCATCTTCCTCAATTTGTTTGAATCTATAATTATCTTTTGCATCTTCAACGATGTCATTCTTCTGGTCATCAACATCTTCGTTGGCCAACTTAAATACGTTATTATAGATCCACTTACGGCTGAATAATTTATTTTCAACCATATCTTTTGCCAAATTTACCTTGTCAGACCAAATCTTTACCTTTTCCGTTTCAAGAATTACAGAGGGATTTGTTAATTCCAAATCAAAATTCACCAATGATTCATCTGTATATCCCTGTGCATATAAATGTACAATTGCAATCTTCTTGAGTTCACTTACGAGAATCTTTTGAATGCGATTGACGGTTTTTGCAAAGCGAACATCTTCACTTGCAAGCGTAGCTTTTCCACTCAAATCTTCTTCGTATCCCAAAAATGCCTTCGGTATCTTTAATGCTGCTAACATCTTATTTCTTAGATATTCAATGTCATCAATACCTGTAAATTCCATTCCACTCAACGGTTCAATGCTAGTTCCACTATCACTTCCACGGACAGGCAAGTAGAAATCTTCCAATAAATTTTGAATGTTATAACGTAAATTATAATCACCAGTATTTGGATCAATGTATGGAATTTTCTTGGTTTTATTGATGATTTTTTCAATATACTGATCAACTTCTTGTGGCGGAATATTTCCAACGTCAATCTTAAAAATTCGTTTTTCGGGTGCACGAATAACACGATGAATTAACATCGCATCTTCCATCAAACTCAATTGCTTCCATACACGACGAGCACCTTCAACCATCGATTTGCCATACGGAAGGAAATTGCTATCACTCAATAGTCGGAAATGTGCCATCTGATAGTTTTCAACATCTTCAATTTTTCCACCCTCTGGCAAATTGATTTGGAACTTAGTATAATTCTTATTGTTGATGTCACTGTTTTCTACACGGGTAACATTATACGCACTAATTGGTTCTGCTAGATAAACACCATATTCTGGACTAATATATAATTTTAGATAAAAATCACCATATTTAACCAAATTACGAGTCCAACTCCACAAAAAGAATTCAATGTTCAAAATATCATAGAACAAATTTTCTAAGATTTGTTTGATATTATTGTCATCTGTAGTTACTGTTAAAATCTTGCCCAATTCATTCTTTGTAACACATTCATCTGCATAAATGTCAAGCGCAGATGCTAGGATTGGATCCATGTCCATTGTGTTATGACAAAATATTCCAGCACCGATTGCAAAATTTTGATATTCTTCTACAGTTACATCATATACTTCCAACTGACCTACAAACTCAATTTTTTTAATTTTATGATTTAGTTTATTTTCTATATCATTTTTGAAAGATTTCCAAGTAACATTATTATTTTTCAATCTGTTTTGCAGCACAGAATAATCACATTTTAACTTTTTAACAAAACCCCACGATGTTAACTTTCCATGTTCTTTATAATATTCAAATGCTTTATCAGTTAATGTTTCTATAGTTAAATCATCACGATATTTTGGATTCTTATCCCCACTCTGATCTCTATTTTCAAAAACTTCCTTTAAAGTAGAGGATCTTTGTTTATTTGATTCTTCTGAATGAGTTTTTCCAAAAAAAGGATTATTTTCTCCAATACGTTCTCCGTTCCAATGATGAAATTTTCTATTTTTATATCCTTCGGAAGATTTCAATTTATTCAATTGATTTTCATAATTTGACTCACCCCATATAACATTTTTACTGTAATCGGAATGAAACTTTTTATGTTCAATTGCATTCATTATTTGTAAATTTTCTGGCGAATTATCACCAGCATTAAAATTCTTATGATGAATAACCTCATCTTTGTTTGGACATCTATAAAATTGTTCTGTTACAATTCTATGTTCTGTTTGCCATTTTTTACTAAAATTGAAAATATGTCTATATCCTCTACCATAAAAATCCATTTGATAGAACGGCATTAAAGAATCACCGACCTTTAATTCTTCTATAGTTTTATAATCACCATTTCGCATTAAAAATGGATGACCAGCACTGCCAATTACATATTGATCATTATCTAAAATAATTTTCCAACAATCTCTTGGACCACCAGCTTTTTTTCTTGGATGATACGCTTTTCCTAATTTGATACTATTGGTTTCATGATCATATGAATATACATAAAAACGTTCTTTTGGTTTATCTTTATATTTTTCGGTTAATTCTGATATGGTAGGACGTGATCCATCTGGAAGAGGAATGATTGTATCGGGTCCGACGCAATCATAGTCACGAAATAATTCAATACGAGCGGCTTGATAACTTAATGTAAAGTCCCTACTATATTGATTAAATGAACTGGTACGAATACGATTAAATCTGTCACGTAATGTATTACGATCTGTCGCATACATGACTTGATCCGTATCTACTACTTTTAATTTCTTTCCGCCGACATTACGAACGATTACATCGGTAGAGAACAATCTCTTTAAACGAGAATATAAAGATCGTTGTTTTAATATTTGGAATTCTTCTGATGGCATAATTTAGTATAGTATAGTATATATATCAAACAATTACAACAACCATGTGAGATTTTCTTGTTTATCGTTGTTTTGTCCCAATTTCATAGACCACCCAGTTTCATTCGGTTGCATTTTTGAGGTATAAACTTTGTCGTTTGAAACTCTTGAGATCCCATTAATAAGACTTCGGTTCATATCCATACCTTGTTGGCGCAATCGCAGTGCGGTGTCTCTGACCCACAATCCTATTGACAATGACATTACCAAATCGTCATTATAACCTCTCATTGCTTCGGCTTTATTGGAGTTCCATATGAACACTGAAAGTTCGTCTAATAACCGTTTAGAATATATATTTATAGACTGTTCTCTAAAATATGTATCAAGTTTAGAAATCAATAATGGGCGAGTCTTGGAACTAGTTGTAAATCCAGGAACCATCTTTTTTTCTTCACGGTTGTATTTGTTGCTAAGTTGACGTTCAACGTCTACGTATTGCAGATCTTCACTGCTATAGAATGTATTTTGATATTGTCTATCAATGATCTGTTGTAGTACCGCCCAACCATAATTGTTATTTTCTACAATCAATAACGCATTATTATACGCAGTTGCAACCTCCACCAAGAAATTCCCATAATTTTTGGTATCCATTTGACCCTTATACTCAGCAACCTGTGTGAGTGTTTCAACGTCCAATATATGAAATGCACTAAAATCTGCACCGTCGCCCCTTGCAACGTCGGCACATACTATATAATTTCTACTATAATCTGGGTATTCCCAAATCCAATAACCTTGATCAATACCACGAATTTCTACTGGATCTTTAGCCTTTGAATTTCTATAAAATTCAATAATCCCAGTATCAACTACAGTATTTCCTGAAGATAAAAATTCAGTGTCACATTCTTGAGAAGATCGTTTTTGACCCAATTCGTCAGTTTGTCTGTTTCTCCAAGCTTGATCTCTTTCTGGATGTAAACTCCATTTTAATCGTATTGTATTAAAAGTATTTTTCTTTGCTTCCGCATCCACCCACATTTGATGAAAGAAATTACCAACGCCATTTGGAGTAGAAAGCAATATAGCTCTACCTCCGGTTGCCATAGTTTGTTGTGCAGATGTCCAGACTTCTTCAGCATTTTCGATGAACGCGCATTCGTCCATTACCAATAGGTATGAACTAAAACCACGGGCACTATCCGCAGCTGATGATGCTGCTAATACTCTAGATTCATTTTTAAACTTCAAAGACAGTCTGTTATCTTCCACAGTCGGAACTTTCAACCAACTTGGTAGATTATTATTTGCCAAACGAATCTTGGAAACAATTTCTTTTGACGTGTTTTGAACGGTTGATAATATCAACACATTTTTACCAGGATTAAAAATCATCGTCCACAATGCATAAGCAGACACAAGAGTTGAAATACCCATCTGACGAGACTTTAATACGATGTTTCTATCGTGATCTATAAAGTCTTGAAGTGTTTCTTCTTGAAATGGATATAACTCAAATGGAATAATACCGCGAGTTTGATGTTGAATTTTGACATATTTCTTCATGAAATACATCGGATCAATTAGACATTTTTTATACTCATCTTTTATTACATCTTTTAGAGTTTTTTGACTCATAGAACATCAAATTTCATTTTTTCTTTAGATTTCAAACTTTCCAAAGTCATTTGTTTTGCTTTTTCTTCTACGGAAGAATCGTACGAAATTTGACTTAACGATTCGTTGGTTTCTTTCAACTGTATATCTACTTCTGTCATATCTTTTCGCAAATCTGTAAGAACTTTTTGTCGGATATCAGTGTCATCGGTCCAAACTTCATGGGTTCCATCGCCGTTATAATACTTTAATTTTGAATCATAATTTTCCAAATAGTCTATGCTTTCTTGTAATTTCGTCTTTATGTCATTTAACTTGGATCGTTGATTTTGAAATACAGTATACCTGGCATATTCATTGAAAACTCCAAGTAACTTTAAACGATTGTCAAATATAATGCTACAATCATAACACTTTCCACATTTTGGATATACCCTTTGATCCAAATAATTTCCCCACTTCATGTCAGCTTCACATATAGAACATTTCTGCTCAATATTAATTGTGGATTTTTTAGAAACCCTTTTCTTTACTCCATCTTGTTTTATCCACTTGTTACCTTGATTATCTTCCCATTCAGATCCTTCTTTTCTACTCATAAGTTCCATATTGGGATCATAACCGACTTGTACGAACGGTCGGTCGCCTTTCAAATAATCATTTACTATGCTTAAATTACTTTTACCTGTGGCTCTTTTCATATGTCATAACTATATCTATATATATATAATATTTTATTTTAATGTTGATTTTTGTTTACTCTTAACCATTCGTATTTCAAATGTCCACAGTCCCAGATTCTATCATATCCATTCAGTTGCATATTTTGCCACTCAGTCAAATTTACATCAAATTTTTCAAGTTTTTTGTGTAAAATGTTTTTCCTGAAACTGAATCGGTGAATTAATTTTAAATAATTGCCAGGCAAAAAATACCAATAATTGGGATTTGTTACACTGACAAAATTAAAACCTATTTTTTGATAAAACGCATTGGAATCACTATATCTTCTATCTGCATAACTCACAATTTTTCTCGGATTGTGTTTTTTAATGAAATATGATAATAGTTTACCTCCTATTCCAATCACATTTTCGTCTCCTACGCAAAATCGTATCAATTCATATTCATCGTCATGTGAAAGTTTGTTACCGAGAGCAAGTCTTTGTTTACTGAATGTCATTGTAGATACCAATTCATCTTGATAAAAAGCTCCCAATTTTATTTTACTCTTATCATTTCCTTGAATATGGTATTTATCTAAAAACAATCGTTTCTCATCTTCATCTATTTCCTTAATTATACAATTTCTAGCATAAATACCTTTGTTTGATTTTGTTTTTAACATATACGATATTTTTCTTTTTATAATGTCATTTTTCAATGTCCATTCATTCTCAAAAATATGAATACATTTTATACCGAGGGTTTCACATTCTTCTGTTTTATTCAAATGATAGTTTTTATTTTTTTGTCCGTTAATTTCACTGTGCCAGTATAATCCATCAAATTCTATAGATATATTTTTTGATGGGATATATATATCCAATTCCTTTCCACTCGGCAAAATTTTCTTAGTATTTTCTATTATTTCAATATTTTTCGGTAAAAGGTTCCTAATGAAATCATAAACTTCTTTTTGTGGTTTGCTTCGTATAAATGGATAACAAATTTGACATTTTGGAATGTTCCCCCCGTACAAATAATCAGAAAATATATTGTTACATTTAACGCACTCAAATGGATATTTTTTGTAATATTCTACACCTGTATATTCTTCTATGGAAAAAAGAGGCGTACATATATTTTTCAATTTTTCATTTATCAAATATTCATAAAACTTTTTATATACTGTGGCGGATATTTTGCGTCTTGTATTGGGATCGTGTGAAATGTTAGTAACATTATATTTTTTAAACAAAGTATCTTTTATTTTAGATTTTACACTTTCATTTTTTAATGGACTTTTAAACCCATATTTTTTTAAATTTGTATTTTCTTTTTTATTTTTAATATTTTGATTTTTCTGAACATTATCAACTCCATATTTTTCTAAAATCGTCAATCTCACCTTCTCAGATAACGTTTCTGATTTTAATGTAAATCCTCCATATTTTTTATTTACTTTTATTTTCGTTTTTTCTTTTATTAATTCATTTTGTTGGGGATATTCTACACCATATTTTTTTAAATTAGTAGACTTTACCTTTGTTTTATAATCCTCAGTTTTACTATAATGGTCTACCCCATATTTTTCTATTAAACTGTTTTTTATTTTTTCTTTTACCAAATCCGTCTTTGATGGATGACATCCATATTTCTTTATATTTGTTTCTTTTGATTTTTCATTCTTTTTAATGGTAACATCTTTGTCGTTACTCACACATTTACGTGAACAGTATATTTTAATTCTGGACACCCTACATTCAAATTCAGTTTCACAAACTTTACATTTTTTAATAATCCAAGATTTGCTTTTTCTTGATGAATCTCTACATTTCATTGAACAATAATTATCATTATTGGTATTGATATTACACACTTTACATTTATTCATATGATTTACTAGTATCTATTTTGTATATGATATAAGTATAACATAAAAATACAAAAAACCCACTTCTTTTGAAAAGTGGGTTTTGTATGTTTTAATTATTTATCACGAATTTGGAAAAGCTGCACCTGTAGGAAGTACATTGAAATCCAGAACTACGAATTCAGATGTACGGGTTGGTTGAATATAAATTTGACCATAAAGGATATTACGATCAATTATATCCGCAGTGTTATTGTTTTCGTCCATTTTAACTTGGAAAGCATACAAACCGCTGCGTTGTTGAACTCCCTCCAAATATGGATTTACGATACTCAAGAAACGATTGCGAGTTGAAGCCACATTTTGTTCAAATACAAGGTATTTACTTGTTGAAGCAATATACTTCTTCAATCCAATCAATAATCTACGAACACTTATTCTATCCAATGCACTTGATTTTTGTTGTAGAGTCTTTTGACCCCACACACATATACCTTGTCCGGGGAATGATGCGATTGGATTGACACGTCCTTGATACAATGTATCACGTTCTTGGTGAGTTGTTCTATCAAGAACTTGAACTGCTTGTGCAATACCACCACGATTCAAACCAGCGGGAGCGAACCATTCGGCGGCAGCATTGTCATTTGCAGCGAAAACTGCTGGCAATACTACAGACGGAGGAACACTTATAACTTTATTAATGTTTGTGTCAAGAATCTTGACCCAAGGATAATAAGTTGCAACATAGTTACTGTCAATTGTTGATACATCACTTACAGCAGCAGCAATCAATCCAATACTTTGTTGTGGATTTGATGGGAATACTACGTTATCCATGATATAGAAACAATCACCACGAGCTTCAATCATATCAGTTACGAGTTGTGTTACATAACTGTGTTGACTGTGGAAGATACCTGGAGTTACAATCAAATTGATATCAAACTCGTCAGCATTTCCAAGTGCAGCAATCGCGTGTTTATAACCAATTGATCCTGCGCTGTTAATGTTGGTACAATCCAAACCTTGAGTGTTACCTGCGACGATATCACCGCCCAAGTTAATCTTAACAGCAGGTGATTGACCATCAAATCCACCTTGGAATCCTAGAATAAACTTACGCATCTTGACATAAGTTGTTTCAAGTGCGGTTACAGTAGAAGGAATACTACCACTCAAACTTGCAACAAGAATTGAACCAGTATTGGATCCAACTATGGTGTTATCAAGTGCGAATGTGGCATTTCCTCCGACGACTGCCGATGCGGGAAGTGCGACAAAGTACTGTAGATTGTCATGATATACAGGAACTCCCGTTGAGGAAGTAGGATACAAACTGACAATTTCAGAATCAGTTGACGGTACATCATTAAATACTACACCCGATGGATACTTACCGAGTGAAGTTCCATATAGAGACGCATTACTATACTTCAATGTTGAAGTTATTTTAGCAATATCACCTGCGACTGGAGTAGAATATGCTTCAAATCCATAAGGAACTGCACTTACTGGATATGAACTCGTAGCCATTGTGACGCGAATGCATTTACTTACTTTAGCATATGTTCCAAATTCAACAATCTTGCCACTGTACGTAATAAAGTTGTAACGATCACCTATACGACGAGCAACAAAGTTTGCACTGTCTGGGTCCAAACTCAAGTTGGTATAGATTTCAAGATACTTAGGACGCTTGTCCGTATCATTGAAGTCACGAACTCCAAGTGTGAATGTTCCCCAATCACTACCAGGCACAGTACCTGCCAAACGAACATCACTGATTTCAATCTTATATTGAGTATTTGTGTTAGTTCCATCTGAGAGAGTCATTAATTGGAACAGTTCATAACGTGAGGTTGTTCCATTTACGGATGCAACTTTTTGAGACACGATGAACGGTGTATTTGCATTATTCAAACTGAAATTACTATCACCATTTTGTGGAGCAAACGAATTGGTATCAGTGAAATTCAATGGAGAAGAACCATCAAATGCTGTTCCAGCTGCACCCGGTAATGTTATTACTTTGATACCATATCCACTTGGATTTGCAGCAATAGTTTTGATACTATCTTCAAACATAGAATACAAATACGCATTTGTTGTAGCAAGTGAAGTCACAGCAGATGTTGGAAATACGTTTTTAATGTATTTTGTGTTGGCAGGATCCAATGAGAATTCATAGGTTCCGTATGTACCTTTAGTTGATCCAGACAAATTCAAGAAGTAGTCCGAAATAATACTTGAACTGTTACTGTTCAATACAGACGAGGTATTCAAAGAAGAACCACTGAATCCGGGTGATACCAAACTGGTATTTGGAGAATTATTTGAAGTATCAGCAAGAACCGCCAATAAAACCGCAGATCCAGAAGCATAACTTGATGTCCAATTACCACATCCGTCATTGCTTGAAGTTCCGTATGAGTTGAATTGTCCAGTATATTGACCGAATGATCCGGATAGTATACCTTGAATTCTAAATACTGGATTTGCGCAACTTCCTTTATATTCAATGATAGAACCGCTTATCAAATATACGTTATTGAACGGAGCAGTGCCACCTGATAGTGGCATACTAAGTGGAAGCGCACCGGATGATGTCAAAATGTTGTTTGAAATACCATAATCTAACACCGATCTGGCATTAGCGCCGCTTAGTACCGTTTGCGCAGCTGAAGATGTCCATGAACCAGTAAATCCTAAAGTAGTATAAGCAGAAAGAGTGGTTGTGATAGTAGATCCGGCGTAGAACAAACTTCCACTTATACCGTTTATCTGAGTAACACTGGCAGATCCCGCCGTTGAGGCAAATGTGAATGTAAATGACGCAGATGGTATACTAACTGCCACAGAAGCAGAAGTAATATATTGAAGAGCACTACCTGAGGCTAATGTTGTTAAAGATATAATACTCCCACTCAAATAATCGGAAGAACCGCTAATAAGAGCGGTTGCTGACGAAAGGTTAACAAATGAAGATGCGCTTACGATGGAACCCAAGTCACCATTTCTGGTATAATAGCCTGGTTCAGCATAAATTGCTAATGGATATTGTTGATTGTATCCGGTCACGCCACCGACGCGACATACGGTAACAAATCCCTTTTCATTGAGATATTGTTTAGCTGTATAGGGTCCGTAGAGTGTACCGTCGGCAGTTCCGAATGTATTTTCTAGGTCAGCGACATTGGTTAACAATGTTGGGCTGAAGCCAGGGCCTTTTGAGAACGGTGCGACTATTACTGCGCCAATATCGGCAACGCCTTGTGCGATGCCCGATAAATCATTTTCTCTTGTAAAGACTCCCGGACTGACTATTGTATTTTCGGGACTAAAATTTCCACCTTGTGTAATTGGCATATTATATATTTCCTTTCAAAAAAATAATTTTTTTAAAATGTTAAATATAAATATTCCAAAAAAACTCAAGATATCAATATTTATAACTTTTTTTAGATAAACGAGACTTTACTGAATCCATTTTCCTTTTTGATTTCTATACGATTGTCTACCATATCTCTCATACTATCCAAATGGCTAACTATCCACACAAAATCAAAGTTTGTCTTTAAGAATGAGAATAATGTACTAGTTGTAGCCAAATTATCTGCGTCCAGACTACCCCAACCTTCGTCAATTGCTATAAAATTTGGTCGTGGTAGGTTTGATATATTAATCAATGCAACTCGTATAGCGAGAGAACTAATAAATCGTTCCATTCCACTAGATAGTTCCAATGGCCATTTTTTATCCTCGTAATTTATAAAAGTGCTGACATTTTTGCCATCGGTTGATAAACTTATTGTAAATTCAACGATTTGACTCAATATATCATTGACTTCTTTTTCAATTGCAGGCATCGCCTGAGAAATCAATTCATATGGAATCCCATCTCGTCCAATAGAAGACACATATAATTGATATGCTTCTGATTGACTTTCCATTTTTTTGGTATCTTCGATGATTTTTTCTATATTTTTCTTTTGTTCTATTGAACTATTGTAATTTGAATTTAGAGTAATTATTTCATTATTCTTTTGCTTTATCTTTTGATCTATTACTTTGATTTGGTTTCTTATATTTTCAATAATAATTTTAATTTGTATATTAGATTCAATGACATCTTTTTGTTTATTGAAATCGTCAATTTGTTGAACCACTGACTCAAGTTTATTTTTATCTGATGCAATTTTGTTTTCAGTTGAAAGCATCACATTATTTATTTTATTGATCTTATTTTCCAAATTTGATTTTTGTGTCAATAATTTTTTATATGATTCGTAGTCATTTTCTACAACAGAATACAAATTTATTTGATTTTTTAATTTTGTATAAAATTCAAACAATATAAATGCGTCGGCTTTATCTTTATCAATTTCCTCTTTTGTCTTGATTGCGTCCTTCACAAATACATTATTAATACAATATTCGCAATTTGGATCGTATTTGTGTTGTTCAAGTGTTTTTAATTTTTCCAATTTGTTAGCAACGACGATTTTGATGCGATCCAATTCATTTTTTTTGTCTTGGTATTGTTTTTGTAGTTGTGTATATTCTTTATATTTAGTTTCAATATTTTGTTGTTCAAACGAACTCACTGACCCACTAACCACAATTGATTCATTTTCAATCAATTTTTGTTGGGATTGATACGTGGATAATTCAGATGATAAACTCACAATGTTATCATTATATGAAATTTCCATATTGACAAGAACCGTAATATTGGTAAACTCCGAGTTTATATTAATTAACTTTTTGGTTTCTTCCAATAAATTATTATTTTGATTCTCACGATCTAGATTCAACTGTTCAAGTGAAGTCCTTTCACTCGTCAACATACTAGAAGAAACTTCAATTATATTATTTAATGATATCAACTTTTGAGTATAGTCATTGTTTTTAAAGTTTTTCACCAATATATTAATTTCTTTGGTCTTTTCGGTTGCTAAATTATACAACGTATCAAATATATTGAGTCCCATGAATTGAGAGAGCAAATCTTTTCTTTCAGTTTGCCCCATATCAATGAAAGATCCAGCTCTATTATTTTGAACACTCAAAACTGTAAGGATAAAATCATCATAAGTTCCTACATAATCTCTGATAATATCGTTAGTGCTACGACGAGCTTCTCCATTAAGTTCTGTAACTTTTCCACATTCTTCTTTCCAGAATTTGACATCTACTTTTACATTGCCCTTCTTATCAGATAATCCATTTCGTTCAATGTAGTAATCAACCTTGTTAATTTCAAAGTTAAATTTACATTTAAAAGACATCTTTTGAGTATTTAATACGTGGGATGCTTTGTAGGCACGATCACATTTGTCAAAAATGCAGAATGACAATGCCGACAATATACTTGATTTCCCGGATGCGTTGGATGCAAACAATCCAACTACATCTTTCATCTTTGAAAAATCAATTATATTATCTTCGCCATAACTAAACATATTATCAAACTCAAACTTCTTTGGTTTCCATCGAATGTTTCTGACAACCTGTTCTTTTTGTAGTGACGAATTCAGTTCTTTGTTGATTGTATATACTCTTTGTAACAAATCGTCATCGTCTACTTTAACTTTATTTTTTACATACTCTGATATCAATTTGTTTTGGTAATCAACGTCAACAATGTTATTGATATTCAAATTTGTATTATCAATTATATTTTTTGAAGACGAATTTTCGCCGTCAACTCTAACATAAGAAACTTCGGTGACGTTTGAAACTTTATTGATGTCAGCGAGAACGGATTTGACTTCTGTCGTTACACATTCAAAACATTTAATTCGCAATCTAGCTTTCTTGGGAATATTTTGGACATTTGTTTTTAACTTTCCCTTGTTAACCTCTATTGTATAAAAGCCATAATCATTGGCAATTTCAAAATGTTTAAACGCCTTTGTCTTAAGATCCCAGTAAACAAATCCATGTCCTTTAAGATCTTCACCGTGGTTTTGTTGAATGAAAGATCCTGCATACACAATTACTGGTTTATTTTGATCTTCATCGTATTGTTGAAGAACCTGATGTTTATGAATATCACCCAATAATACAATTTGGTGATTATCAAACATTTGATTCTGAATAGATTTATTTGAAATCTTATATCCAATATCATTGACTGCATCATTTACTGCACCATGAAACAATGCAATTCGATAACGTGTTTCATTGAGACAGTTTTTTGGAATGTCCTTATAATTTACATACTTTTCCTGTTCATGTTCATCAAATACGGAAAAGTTATTGAACATTATATCGCCGATGGTATAAATACCGGAGTCTTTTAAATAAAACAAATTTTCATTTTTGATGGGTTCAACAATTGGAGTCAAACTATCCAATCTATTTTTGTTCGCTAATGTAGCATCATGGTTTCCCGCAATCAAAACGGTGGGCCTTAATCTTGCTAAATTTTGTAGAAAGTCTGACGCAATCTTTACACATTCGGGACTTAGATCACTTTTACTATGAAACAAATCTCCCAAAACGGCAATTAATGTGGTAGATGGTGTCTTTTCAATTGATTTATATAAACGGTTGAACACTTCCAAGTATTCGTCGTGTCTTTTTGTGAGCCTTATATGAACATCCGCAATATGCAGAATGTTTGTGAACTCATTTATTTTACATTGTAACTTGGTAACCATATTATGTCATAACCTTTAGTTTAAATAGTTTCTCAAAATCTATAGTATCACATTCTTCTATTATTTTCCAAGTTTTTTCAAATCCCAAGACATTTGGGTCTTTGTCTTGTAGAGTTATTAATTTGGTCGGAATATTATTTTTAATCAAAAATTCACAAATTTTAATTGCGTCGTTAATTGCATCATTGTCCAACAATACATTTACCATCGGAACATCATATTCCAACAATTTCATTTTCAGTTTTTCGCTTAAAGTTTTTCCGAAAAGTGGCACAGTATTAGTTCTTACTGTCATCGCATCAAATGGACCTTCTACGAGTGTGATTGGTTCTTCAAAATTTGTTAAAAGTTCAAATCCGATTATGTTCTTTGAAAATGAACAACTAACGTATTTTAGGTATTTGGTTTCATAAAAACTTCTGGCGGTATAAAAATTCAAAGATCCATCGGAATCATATGACGGTACGATTATTCTGTTTCTCAACTCACCTTCAGTTACATATCCTATATTATATCTTATAATATCTTCCTTCGTTATTCCTCGATTTTTAAGATATACCAATGCATGACGATATGGTAGTTCTGAACTCGGTTCCCACATCGGTTTATATTCATTGGGTAATTGTAAAACTGTATGTGAAACTTCCGGGACTTCATCAAAAAGTATTTCAAAGTTCCTCTTCGGAACAAAAAAAGATTTGTTTTCTCCAAGTATACTATAATAAGAAGCCGGCGCTTTGAGTTTTTTGAATAGAGTTTTTAAATTTAACCCACCAAACTCACATACCCAACAATGATACTTACCAGTCACCAAATTAATTTCTAACTTTCTTTTATAATGTTTGCAAACTGGACAAAAATATACCGCATCAGTTCCCTTTCGTATCTTAGGAGTCTGATTTAGCAGTTTATTTAAACTATTTATTATGGTTTCTTGATATAATAACATCCGTTATATCATACCATCAGAAACTTCTTCAATCAATTTTTTATTGGGATCTGTTTTTACCCATGGATTTTTCTCAAGTGCGACGGCAACTTTCATTAATTTGATAGGATCAATTGGGGATTCAATTTCTTCATATTTTTTCTTTTTCTTTTTCTTTTTTGAAGTGTTCGTTGAACCGGTTTCTTCATTTAAAGAATCCGTTTTTGTTTCGTCGGTTTCTTCTGTAATATCTTCTTGTTGTGGAGTAGATGGAATGTCTTGTTGAACTACATTTTCTTGTGTATATGTCTGGGGTTTTGGAACATAACCAACGGCGTTTCTTGCCAACATACCTTGAATCAAATATCGTTTATAGTCATCATACATTTTTTGATAATATTCAAATGCAGAAATTATATCTCTGTATTGGAACTCTGTGAGCTTCATTTTTGCACCCAATTTATTTTCGTTCCACTTGAATGTCGGAACATCCAATACCATACAGACAATGTTTAACAACAATTCTCTTTCGTTTTTATCTCGGAATAAAAGTATATAATCATTTTTTTCATCTAAATCGTGGAGGTCACTCTCTGATATATTATACTTGTCACACAACCGTTTAAGCTTTTCCTTCGCAGATACAGATTCTCCACTAACCCCCTTGTCAGCGAGAGCTTTTACTTTTCTTATCAGTTCTATTATCTTTTGCTGGGTCATAACAACTCGTAACTATTGCATCATACATATCACCATTTCGTTCGTCCCAGTTGCCTTTTTTGTTAAGAACTGTAAATTTAATTACATCTGGACAAAGTGATTCTAGTTCTGATTTTACAAATTGTTTTGATTTAACACCTTTAATTCTACACTTACCAAATAACTGTTTACGCATGGTATTAACGTTAACTGATAAAATTTCTACTTTAAATTCTTCTTCTAATATATAACAAATAACAGCTTTATTCATTGCGAGTTTTAAGATTGTTTGTTGACTAGATTTTCCAAACGTAAAACTTGCAAGAGATTCCTCTACTTGTATTTTTTCAAAAGATTTGTGTTTTAATACGTCAATAATGCATTTAGCTTTTTCTTTATAAGATATTAATTTTGAAATGTCAATAAATCCACCATCTATAATTTTTCCTTCATTAGAAATAGCATAACCACACACGGTTGAAGATAAATCAATTCCCAATACATTCATATTTTTTATATCCTTTGTATGTTTTTCTTCCTCCTCTATTGATTCTTAACATAGATAAATAATTTTTTTATTTTCATTTAATATTGAAGCAATTTTATCAGTCAGACCTTGATTTGTTAGATTTGCAATTTTACCGCTTTTAACATCTTTTTCGTGTTGATACATTCTTCCAAGACGACCCTTTCCAACATAAAATGGTTTTTCGTTGACCGGATCAATTAAATAATAAACATAAAAATCGGTATGCATAATATTATTTGGTATTGTTATTTATTAATTCCGATACAAATTTATATATTTTATATCCCTTCTTGTCACAATAATTTTTGAGCATATTATATGTTTCAATTGGAATTCTTATAGTTTTTAAATCTTTTTGTTTCATATAATAATATATATCAATATTATACAAAAAAATACAAAAAATTGTATTGAATCACATCAAGTATTATTCCATTTTCACAAAATGCCCAACCCGTTACCGATGTAGACGAATCCAGTCCTAATATAACCATATACTAATATATAGTATATTTCACTTGTAACGTTTATTATTAAATCCCTTTATATATTGAGAGAGTTGTTTGGATACATATCCTTGTGCATCTTTGAAACCGGTTTGGGTTTCTTTAATCTTGAAACCACCTTCACGATACAATGTATCTTGAACGTTTACCGAATTGCGGTCTGTTGGAACTATATCACCCGCAGTAGTATCAATTTTTTTAGCATTGAATGAACCACCGGCGGATTGGGTGTTATATCTATCTTCTAGGGTTTTAACCAAAGAATCTCTTGAAATTGGATTAGGCATATATTATAGTTCGTTTATTATAAATATTATCAAACATCCCATTTTACCAAAATATTTATCGGAAAATCTCCACTATTTTTAATAGGAATACCCAATTTTCCAATTGCAACCAAATCTGTTCCACTGTATAAACCAACTGTGGTGATATATGGTGCTAAAAATGAACCAGTTTTATCAACCGAAGAACTATATTGATAGTTAAAGAATTCGGGTGTAATGTAAGATGGATTTATCTTACGTGTCTTGGTATCCAAATAACTTATAAGATCTATATATTTAGATCGTGTAGATTTTGGCGTGACGAGGGTCTTATATATATTGTCAGTCAATTGATGACTAAAATACTTCCACAATATAAACATATCATTTATGTTTACCGACCCATTTCCATCAATATCCAAGTCAGTTTTGATACTGCTCAAATATGTAGAATATTGTGAAGTCAATAATGAACCACTAAAATAATTCGTTACCGTTCTTGATATCGGTGCATTTTGAATATCACTTTGTAATCCACTATAATAGTTAAATAAACTGGTTTCATAGTTATTTTCTATGACAACATTCCACCATTGTTCATTTCCCAAGTTTAAATTACACATGTATCTTAAAATCAAGTCTATATCTTGGAAATCAAATTTCTTATCTTGATTTATATCATATGTGAATGTATTTCTATATATTGCAGTTGGATTTGTACTGACATTATACTCGCCAGGCACAATTTCACAAATTGTTTGATTTTCGTGCAAAGTTATTTGTGAATTGTATTTAACATTATAATATGGTAACGGATATTGGTAGGGACTGCCGTTTATCATCAGTTTGTCAAATAATGAACCGGATGTTTTTAACACCACCGTTCCATTTCTATAAAATACGTTCCCAATATGATGGTTGTTCGTTAAATTGGAAAAATTATAATAATATGAATATCCGTGTACGTTCGTATAATTAGAAATTGATTCCGTAATGTATCTGTCAGTGTTTAATAATAAACATGGAGATCCAACTATTATTGATTTATCCGATAATGAAACGTCATAACCAAATACCGTGTGTGGTTTTCCTGGTATTTTTATCTTCGTCAAATTTTGTTGAGGGGACCAAGAAGATGTTGTGTATTGATATATGTAAACATATCCCAGACAAGTATTCAAGTTATAAGTTGATTCATCAAACAAAACTTGGTTTAGTGATTGTGTAATATAACTGGTACTAAATGGAAAATTAAGTTTCAATGAAGATGCAACTGCAAAATTTCCAAACAAATCAACGGCGAATCCTAATTTATTGTTTTTTAATAGTGGTTGATTTACATCAAACTTTCCATTATAAAATTTACTATCAAATACCCACTTGTTGGTAATATTACATTTATAATATAAAAATACACACCCTCTTTGTATTAAATTTGATGAGTCTGTATATTCATAATATTGGGATTCATTTGGACAACCAACTATTGCTTTGTCTCCGTATATAGAAACGCTATATCCATAATTATCATATGTTTGTGAGGTTATATTGGATGGTATTAATTGGTAATATGGAAGTTCATATTGATAATTCTTATCTCCGTTTAAAATTGTAGTTTGATTCCATCCATATGAAGATGATTCAAAAATATAAACCATTCCATATGGAGAAACAGACGAACTGTTTCCGACTATTAATTGATTACTTCCGCTGGGATCAATCTTTAGAGAAATTCCAAAATAGTCGCCTGAGATACTATTACTTCCGGTTAGGGTTTGTAAATATTGCCAAGACGATCCATTTTTAGTGTATATGTAAACCGACCCTTTGTTATTGTATTTTTTTGAACAACCAATTGCAATTATATTGTTCCCTAGAGAAACAACATCTCCAAAACTTCCACTTTCATCATTATATGAACTGGATATAGAAAAATATGAAGATGTAGAAGTCGTTGACAAATCAAAAATATCAACGGATGAGCCAGTTCCGAATGATGATGTATAATATCGTGAGGATACTGCCAAATCATTTGAATAAATTGAAATACTGTGACCAAAATCATCGTTCGTTGAAAACGAAGAGTTGTATTTTTTATATAATGTTAGGTAATCTGAATTAGTATCGGATGAATAATTGTATTTTTTAACAATTACAGATCCACTTGTAACGGATCCAAGAAACGGGGGATTTCCAATCGCTACATAATCTCCATATGTAGCAACTGAATATCCATAATTTTCGCCGTGAATCGTGTACATATTTTAATTTTATAATTCTTCGGATTTTGTAAAGATAGTATCCTTTACAATCAAATTGTTATTTCCATCATCAATTATTGTAAAATTTCCATCTGAAAGTTTGTGGTTAATTTCAACTGAATTTGGTACCACCTTTTCGCCAAATTTATTCTGTGGGACGTTAAATACATAAATTTGTTTTGGCAATGTTCGATTGACATCAACTGGATTTAATGACTCCAATCCAAAAATTTGAGTGGGATTTGCCGTCTCTTTATAAAACAAATTTTTAGTAGTATTATATACAAGTGACTGATATGTCCCATCTATATTTGTAGGATTAACGGATGGGTCGTAATATTTGCTTGAAGTTGAATAAAATGTAGTGCCGGTTATTTCTTGTCCAATTCGGAATCGCAAAAAATCGGGATCTTGTTGTTGATATGCAATGGCGGAAGAAAATGCAGATGAAATCTGGGACATTTGTGTTCCGTCTTCATAGTCAAAGAAAGTTAAAAACAAAGATCCGCTCTGACTTCCACTTTGCCAATTTATTGTATTATCAAATGTTTGATTTTGAGAATCCCAAGATTTATTGGCGATAAATGGAGTAGATCGTATGTCATTTCTTTTTAACGACTTAATCATGATCTTTTAGAAGTCCAATTTTATTTTTATTAAGGCTTCCGTATCAAAACTCTTCATTATTGGTTGACTGGTTTTTGCTACTGCAACCAAATCATTATTTTCATTATATAATCCAACGGTGGTTATATAAGTTTTTGGATTTGTATAAAAATCTGTGAAGAGAATCTTTCCAGTGCTTCCAGTTACGAAAGTTGGATTGTTGGAATAATTGTATTCTTGATTTTTTACACGAACGAAATATTGTTTTGAAGGTAAAAATTCAGATTTTCTTACTTGGAAATAACTGTTGTTACAATTAGTAATTGCGGACAATATCAATTGTTGATTTAATTTATATGGACCCGTATTGATTGTAGAACCTGTCAATTCAGTGCCAACGACTGTTCCCAACTTATTTGCATTTAATACTATAATACCTGCCTTTGGATATAAATTTCCAATAGCATTATATTGTCCGTTTGAATATGCAGTTGCAACTCCATTTACTATGCTTCCGCTAATAATATTGTAATAATCATTTACCGTATTAGTTAGAGTATAATCATCAATAAATGTGAACAATCCCTTGCTACCACTCAAAGAAAATTGAATGTGACCTTCGTCAATTCTGTCTTTATATTGATTGACTGAGAATGCCAAAACATAAATATTTGACGAAGTGATTGTTGTTGTAGTGGTACCAGACGAAGCTGTCAAAAATGTAAATGATTGTTGTGTTGGTTGCAACAAAATATTCTTATATTGAGAATATATAACTTTTGTGGGATACGCGTGAACTGTGCTTACGTCTGTCGCAGAAGTTCCATTTCCATATGCATTTCCGAATGCGACTGAGAAGAAAGGTTGACCGGCATAATACACGTCATTATAATACAAACCATTTTTCAAATCGTTTATATTTGAACCTGTCGCTACAACTTGATATGGATTGGTATAAAATGAAGATTGTAATGCACCGACATTTCCCCCTGGCCAAAGTGGCGAGGAGACTCTTGTGATTTTTCCGTTAACTACATCAGTTGATTGAAATTTGGTAAATAGCATAAAAATTATACGGTTACTGTTATTGGAATGGTTACGCTTCCACCACTTTCATTTCCGATAATTGTTAAATTGGTGGTCGTGGTTTGTGCTACACCTGGATTTGGTAAAAACTTGAATTGCAATCCTACTACAACTTGTGAAGTTACAACAGAAACACCAGTAAAAGATGTTACTGTATTTGATACCGTCGTTGAAGAAACATTTATAGTTGGAATAATTGTTCCTATATTACTGTTTGCTAGTATAGCTGTATATCCAAGAGTGGTATTATATGTTGGATTTGTACTAGGAGATATAATTGAATCGCCGGTGAATGTATATGGTACATTTATATTGGTGATGTTCAATGTAATCACTGGAATAGTAGTAACTCCTTGGTTTAATGTAACCAATTTGTACTTCATCAATTGGGTTTCATCAAAAAAAGCTTCAAGAAGCGGAGTATTGCGTATTGCAAAGTCATTGAAATTGGAACCTTCTGGATGATTTGGGTCATATAAACTATAATCAATCTCGTCGTCAGCCAATGCAAACGCAGTGATATTTAAGTTTCCATTTTTCGCTAACAACTCTCTGCCCTTTTTGGTCAGTGTTGCATCAACTATAATTGATTTGTTATCTAGATATGCCATATGTATATAAATAGTGTAGTTTTACGGTTTTTATTATTTTATATGATGAAAATACTTTGACTCATACTTGAACTTTGGATTAATACTGGAGAATATGATACGGCGACTCCTTTAGAAGAAGTAATTTCATATGAACTGATTATGGTTGTGTTTTGACTATTTTGAGATTTTACAAAAATATTATCTAAATAGATGTTTCCTATACCAAACGTCGTATTAGATATTTGAATTGGATTAGAATTACTATCTGTAAATTGTTGATTACTTGGAAAATATAAAGGTGCATTATTTAAATATAATCCAAATTTTGATAATGGTTTGTTTTTATAACTTAAATGTTGGAACGGCAACACGTTAGTTATTGTAGAAGTTACGTCCACATTTGTTATATATTGGGAACCTACACCATCGGCCACCGATGATGAAACTGCCACTATTTTACGAAGTGTGACCTTTATAGGATTTTCCAATTTATCATTAATATAAACATATTGTTCGTCAACCACTTCTCGCAGACTACAAACTTTGTTTTGTTTATAATCAAAGAACGGAACATTCTGTTGAACATATGCAGTTAAATAATAATCGTTGTCATCATTTGAAATATATCCACGATTCAAATTAAATTGCTTTATTTGATTTCTGCTGACATTTTCATCAATAGTTGAAGAATATTGTTCAGACGACTGTACAATTGCAGCAATATTATCTTTAGTATCAATGTCGCCCACATTTATATTAACTTCGGTGAGTGTCGGTGGACGCAATTGAATTCTGGGTCTTTCCAATAATGAAGGTTCAATCAGAACACCGGTTAAAAGTTTAGTTCTTGCCGGTACAACATTTCGTATAGAATCAAATGTAGAATTGTCAATATAATTTTTATACAACGTCATGAATTCTTGATATAAAACAGGTTCACCGTTATATTGATAATAATTTTGACTCAAAGATTTCAAGTCTTTATATGTAGATTGGTAAATATTACCGGGATCTGCAACCGAGTTCATAACATTATAGTCACCCAAGAAATTGATAATATCATCGTCTTTCACCTTGAACGGGGAAATAAATACTCCCATTAAATTTGAATCTGGAGAAAATACATCAATATTTTGAGAAACTGTTTGAACCGGTGAAGGTGCAGATGTCAATATTTGTTCTACTTTACGAATTTTGTTATTTTTTAACTTATTGGGTCCATAATGAGAAACAAATATAGATTGTACAACATCTACTTGTTCAAACTGATATGGATAGGTAGATTGAGAGTAAAAGGTACATGCATTAGATTGTGTAACGCTGTTATTGACAAAATTATAACCACTTGCAGTCAAAGTGGACTGTCCGGCGGGCAAATGGGGTAATATTGGAACTATACTGGATGACGCCAAATTAATAGGATAATCAAAATTGTATCTAAAAATAAGATCATTCCAAGTATTAGTAACATCGTTGTTTCCGTAGAAATTATAGTTTCTTGAATATTCGGAGAAATATTCATCCGAAATTGGATTTTGTATTAAATTGATTTTATCCAACAATCCGGTGAAATTCTTGTTTGATGTAGGAAAATTTCCAAAATATAAATGTCCGTCTTGTGAAAATGATTGATTGTATGTTTTGGTTAAAACCATACTTGACGAGTGATTGAACACCTCACGGTCGCCGTCATATGACTTGACAACTAAATCGTACTGTGTAGGAATATAATCTTCGGTTGAATTTGTATCAAGGAACGATGACGTTGAGTTTCTTCTTAATAATACACTATAGAAACTGTCACCATTAAATATAGGTACATTTTCTATTTTCATTGACTTATCTTGTATATTGAAAATTATATCACCATAATTATCAACTTTGGATTTTAACAAAGAGAGATTCCAAGAAGTATCTTTGGTTACTAAATTTATTCTTTGATTTTGAACATAACTCTTTTCTGTTTTAAAAGTAAATTCCAGAGATTTTGCAGACGATGTATATGGAAATGTTACATATTCTGTGCCAGATTGGTATTTGGTGAAATAATACTTTGCGTCATATACATAACTAGTTTTGCTACTTTGGAATATATCGTTTCCTCCAAATTCACGAATAGTTAAAATGTTTAACGGAACTCCATAACAAGATAGCAACAAATTAATACATTCTTCCGTGCCTTTTGTTTTATAAATTTGTGGAAGAGTATCTAAAATCCGTTTCCAAATGATTTCATTCTTATTTTTTGCTGAAATACTGGATGAATCCGTCGCATATGATAAGAGTGTACTTTTATTTGCAAAGTCAGTTGACGTGTCCCAGCCAAACGTCTTTAACATATAATAAACCAAATCAGGGAGATAATCGTTGCTTGATGTGGACCTATTTAAAATTGGGAAAGATTTTACATATTGATATATGTTATCAAAATGATGACCTACCATTGACAAGAACAATAGATAATCATTATTATCTTCATTCAATTTCAAATATTCTGGTGTGTTATTCACCAAACTATCAATGTTTTGAATGTCGTAATTTTCTGCGTCAATGATATAGTTGTGATAATTAGAATTAGTATCAGACAACGATCCTTGTATCAATGATTGATTGGTATACAGATACGATTCATATCCATCAAACGAATTTTGAATTGAAAGTGTGCTATTTTGTAGAGATTGAATGTCAGATGAATATGACGCGGAAATTATTGTATTACTAGATGTTGCCGCTGCCGATAAAGTTTGAATCTGAATATTGGTACTGTTTATAGATTCAAGTTTACTCTTAAATACTTTAATTCTAATAGCAGCAGATGAAAATATTACAAAATTTTCAAATTTACTATAATCTATATTTAAATTTTTTAACTTGTCAATTATATTGATTTGAGACAGCTCCGTATCCGATAAATTTTTATCCAATGAGTCAATATTATTATAACCGTATTTGTTTGCATTGTTTATTTTTACAGAAAAGTCAGGTCCACCTATTTTATATTGTGGAACGGTCTTCAAAGGCATCAAAATAACATTTTGAACAATTGGAGCTATACTGATATTGGAAATCCAACATTTGTTTTTTACTGCATAATCAAAAGACAACGGACTATCAAGTTTGACTAGTAATTCTATATGTTTTGATTCACTTTCGTTTTTTGATGAAAATGAATGATCAATGAATTTAACGCCTAATCCACTTCCGAAATTTAATGAGTTTTTGTAATAGGAATAGAACTTATTTAAAAATGCGTTTTCAATTACACGTAATACTGATTGTACAAAATTGTCATATACGATTGTAGAAACAATTTGTAAATTGTTTGTAATGTCTGCATTAAAAACGTTAATTATTGCAAGTTCATTTAAATATTCTTTTTGAACTATGTATTTAATTTGTTGATTGAGTTCTTGGAAACTTACTATATTTTTTGAATAGGTATATAACCAGTATTTGATATAGTTTTTAACACCGAACAAATTTTTGATTGTGGTATTATTGAATAAATCCAACTGAAGTTTTTGTGAACCATCATAAACTGAGTTTATGAATGATATAGCATCCGCATCAAATTTAAATCCAAATGTATTTTTAAAGGCCGCGATGTCTGATGGATTTGACTGTGAGTACGATTTGTAATTATCTTCACAATTGAAATTATCAAGAGACGTAGCGATTAATTCCACTACATCTTCTATTAATACCAACTTTCTACAAAATGATTCATAATGAAGATTTTCATAAAAAACATTTTTGTCAGTGGATTGTTTTTGAAAAGTTGGAATCAACTTCAATTCGGTTCTTGAAGGCGAAATATCTGATATTATCAAAGGATAACTTTGACTGCCCGCCACCGTTCTTGTAAAATTATACGATACAATGTGTTGTCCATCAAAAACATTTGATGATGATAAATCTGAACCAACATCTATCAAAAGATTGTTTTGATAATTAATATAATTGGTTTTGACTTTGCGGTAGTTATAAGTAAATTGGTTTTTATCTACGTCATTATAGATACCAACTTGAGACAGATATTGTGATTTTGGGTTTTTATATACCCAACCATTTTGTTCGCCGATGGTGTTAAAATAAGAAAATTCAACAACATCTCTATCAGACTTTCCGAAGAAAATGTCTGGGTTGTTTGTATTCTGATTGTAATTGTTTACATCGTCTCCGCTGAAATATGATGCAGTATTGAAACTACTTGTGAATGTGCTTACCAATGGATATGGAAAATTCATAAAATTATGCTGGCGGAGTCAATTTTGCAACAATGTTGTTTAGTTTAGTATTTGCATCATCTCGGTCAGCCTTCAATTGTTGTATAGTATACTCAAGTTCGGCAATAATTTGTGACGGAACCGAATTGATACTTCCACCTGCTGCCAATACAGACTCAACATAATTGTTGGATGTATTTACATTCGCATTTATAGGAGTAGATAACACGGGAATAAATTCTTCAAATTTTACAGACGGAAGAAGGGATTCAATTTTATTAACATCATAGTTAAAATCATACAATCCAACCTTCAAATATTGAGTAGAAAAGCTAGGATTGTTTTCGTCCACAACGAAATTTCCAAACGTATCTAATTGATATTGATATATTCCATTACGAATAAAGTTGTTTATTTGTTCTTGATGCATAATCATCTTGTAATAGTAAATATGTTGCCGTTATCAAAAATCTTAACTTCTCCGTTGATTGTTGTTTTTATAAGTAATCTATAATATCTAGCAACTGGCAAAGTTGTTGTATCAAGATTGAAATAATGAACTGAACCATCACAACTCAACTTAGTATAATCATCAAAATCAACCACCATGTTTTCACTTTCGTTGTCTTTGATGGCATAATATGTATCGGATGACAACAAACTTGAACTCAAATATTGACTTTGTTGAGTACCTTTGACAAAATTCTTTAAAGGAGACTTTTCTCTGGCAAACAGATTGATTCGGATCAAAGATCCGAATTTATATTCTCTACTGAGATTTTTCACAACTACCGTATATGGATTATATCCATTTAAAGTAGTCATACTGCCTGTGTTATATACACTGTCGTCCCACGATACATCCAAATATGGAGAATAGATGGTATTGGTTTCTTTGCTAAAGAACTTGATGGTTCCGTTTATATTATCAATTCCGGACAATTCAAGAGATGTCATCAAAATTATACCTTCATTTGGTACACATCCACATAACCATCCTTTAACAATATTGGTAACATCCACATTGATATCAGACGTTGTATAACTAAATGCTTGGGATGATAACAAAGAACTTCCAGTAGATAATGTAGAACAGAACTTGGATGCAAATGATTGTGTCAAAGATGACGCTACACTTGCCGAAGTGGAAACTTGTAAATCATAAATGTCTTGATTGAAATATGATATCAAACTTGATGAAAAACCTTGAAGAACACTTGATGAGAATGTCGCATCCAATAAATTATTATAACTTGATATGATAGAAGCAGATTCACTTGAACTTATATAACTCAAGAATTGTTGGTTAAATAAACTTGCAGACAAACTTGCAGATTGATTGGTTGGGTCACATTCACATCCACTTGAACTATACCAATAACTTGCTGAAAGTTGATTTGCCAAACTTGAAGAAAATGAGCTATATGCGTTATAAACATACGAAGATGATACACTAGAAGATACACTTGCGGTCACTAAGTTATTGATTCTATTATACAAATCCGAATATATGGTAGATGGTGCGACACTACTTGAAAGTGAACGGATGTATTGATATGATTGAGACGTATATGTTACTAATGACGCAGAATCTCTCAATATTGTTTGTATACTTGACGACAAACTATTCAAGAACAAAATACTTGAGGTATATTCTGTTTGATATACAGAGCTTGATATATTAATTGACGCAAGTGAACTTGAAATACTTGCTGATGTATTTGTATAAGTCGTCGTTGCAAACGAATTAATAAAATTGTATGATTGTGACGAATTTGAACTTGACAACTGCGAACTTGATAATATCAATATCAAACTTGATGATAAGAAACCAGAAAAACTAGAAGTCAAACTTGTTTGTAGACTTGATGAATATTGAGTTTCAAATGTAGGAGTAGAACTTGATGTATTAAAGAATGTAGTTTTAACACTTGATGTTGGTTGCACAAATGAAGTGGGGACACTATAATACCACGTTCCTCCTTGATTTGAAAATGAACCTGTCGCAAAACTTTGAGTCAGAAAATAGTTATGTGCAATAGAATAGGAATTGTTTGAACCTGTTCCATACCAGTAAGATGCACCAGTTCCTGCATCATTTGTATAATTCCAACTAACTCCAATAGAATCGCCGCCGGTTGAATACCGACCAGTGCCCATATTCCAACTTTGGCTCACTGGAAATGCGTAAATTGTATAATCGGTCGGAACCTCATTGGTTTCAGTTGATTTCAACTTCAGATAAAATTTTATATTGTCTGTAGTAATATTTCCAGTCGTAAGTGAAGACGATAGGTTTGAAAGATCAAACTTAATTAATATTCTACTCAGTTCGGGAGTATTGTAGTAAGTATAATATGGTTCATATACATCCATTGTGCCTGATACCACTCCTGTTAAACTTCCACTGAATGATGTCAACGATCCAGATGCATATGAAAATGTTCCATTAAATGATCCCGTCAAACTTCCGGTTACAAATCCACTGACGCTTCCACTAAATCCACTCAATGTAGATCCTGTAGTGGTTGTTGTGTTGTAAGATCCAGATACTCCACCGTTAAAATTGGAAGCTGTAAATGCAGATGAACCTGAAATATAAAATTTTGTATATATGGAAGTATCGCTTCCACTGAGAGTTCCATAGAACGACCCACTATAATTTTTTATTGAAGATGCATATGTTCCGCTTACA
>Ga0304728_1000403_pt1 | contig 37029 bp, 27 predicted proteins | sample C_130625_MF_Meta_FD_190476 | JGI IMG/M metagenome (GOLD analysis project Ga0304728, IMG submission 190476) | Freshwater microbial communities from Lake Croche, Canada to study carbon cycling - C_130625_MF_MetaG (v2) (version 2) | ecosystem: Environmental > Aquatic > Freshwater > Lake | place... | reverse complement strand
TGAACATATATCTCGTTATTTATGCCGATATTTGTTCTATAAAAAACTAAAATAATGCGCATATTAGTAAGTGGAGGAGCTGGATTTATTGGAAGTAATTTGGTTAAGAGACTTTTAAAAGATGGGCACGAAGTAATTGTCCTTGACAATTTATTACGCGGAAATAAACTAGATAAAGACTCTTTTGAAAAAATAAAATTTATTCGCGGAGATGTTCGAGATTTTGCAGCAGTTTCCGAAGCGATGAGAAATTGTGATGCTGTCTATCATTTCGCAGCTGTTTTAGGAGTTGATATTGTTGCTGATCAACCCGTTGAAACCATGGATGTAGAAGTAATAGGAACAAGAAATATGGTTGAAGCTGCGGCGGCCAATAATGTAAAGTACTTTCTATACGCTTCAACAAGTGGAATTTACAGCCACAGTGCCATCGTTAAAAGCGCCTTATCTGAAGATGTTTTGGTTGACCCTAGAACTTCCTATGCCATGGCCAAACGATACAACGAAATTTATTTGGCTGCACATCATAAAGAGCGCGGACTAAATGTAATTTCACTTAGATTTTTTAATGTCTATGGTCACAATCAAGACAATAGAATGGTAGTCCCTAGATTTTTTGAACAAGCAATCAAGGACGAAGAAATTACAGTATTTGGTACTGGAAATCAAACCAGAGACTTTACCTATATCGACGATACTGTTGAAGCATGTGTCAGTTTGCTCGGATTAAGCGGAGCACATATCATTAATATCGCGAATGAAAAGGAATGGAATATTACCACCCTGGCGGAAAAAATTATTAAAATCACTAAATCTAAATCAGAGATAAAATACATAGAATCTCCTGCGAAGCGCTACGATTATGAAGTAGAAAGAAGAGTTGGGAGTTCAGGTAAATTAAAAGAATTAGTGAATTATAAGCCATCAACCGAATTGGAAGATGGTTTGCAAAAAATATTTGAAATCAATTATTTATGAGAGATACCGTATTATTTAATCTGATTAAAGAAGAAAAACAAAGACAAACCTTAGGTTTAGAATTGATAGCATCTGAAAACTTTGTAAGTGAGCAAGTAATGGAAGCGATGGGAAGTGTACTTACCAATAAGTATGCTGAAGGTCTTCCAGGAAAGCGTTATTATGGTGGTTGTGAAATCGTAGATCAAGTTGAACAACTAGCAATAGATCGTTTATGTGAACTTTTTGGTGCTACTTGGGCAAATGTTCAGCCGCATTCTGGAGCACAGGCCAATGCTGCTGTTTTTTTAGCATGTCTCAATCCTGGTGATAAAATATTAGGCTTTGATTTATCACACGGTGGACATTTAACCCACGGTTCGCCAGTGAACTTTTCAGGAAAATTATATCAACCCTTCTTTTACGGTGTTTCAAAAGAGACAGGACGCATCGATTACGATGCCTTAGAATCAATTGCTTTAAAAGAAAAACCAAAAATGATCATTTGTGGTGCTTCTGCTTATTCAAGAGATTGGGATTATGCAAGAATTAGACAAGTAGCAGACAAAATTGGTGCCCTTGTTTTAGCGGATATATCACATCCAGCGGGATTAATTGCTGCAAAATTATTAAATGATCCCTTAGATTATTGTCATATCGTGACAACCACAACGCACAAAACATTAAGAGGTCCACGAGGCGGGATCATAATGATGAGAAACAATTTTGACAATCCTTTCGGAATCAAATGGAATAATGGAAATTTAAGATCAATGGCTGCATTATTAGACGCTGCAGTATTTCCAGGAATTCAAGGGGGACCGCTAGAACATGTAATTGCAGCTAAGGCAGTTGCTTTTGGAGAAGCACTTAGTGATGGTTATAAAATTTATATGAAACAAGTTCAGATAAATGCTGCTACCATGGCAGAATCATTTATGGGTAGAGGATATGACATTATTTCAGGGGGAACAGAGAACCACAGTATGTTAATTGATTTAAGAGGAAAAGGAATAACAGGTAAAGATGCAGAAAACTGTTTGGTGAAAGCAGATATTACCGTAAATAAAAACATGGTTCCCTTTGATACTGAGTCTCCATTTGTCACTTCTGGAATTCGCATTGGAACTCCAGCACTTACCTCAAGAGGAGTTAAAGAGGGAGAGATTGAATTGATTGTTAGTTTAATTGATAGAGCACTTATGGCTAAAGATGATACTAACACCTTGACTCAAGTCAAAAAAGAAGTGAATCTATTGATGCAAGACAGACCTTTATTTACTTGGTAAGCGACAAAATTAAAGTGATTCTAATCTAACTTTTAGGCTCTGCATTAGGCTTTTTAAAACCGAAACGCATTATCGAAATGGATTCCTTTCCAATTCCAACTATGGAAATAACATTAAGAGGGAATTCAAGCAATACATGACAGAAACTTAAGAAAAACAAAAAGGTTAATCCCATTGCATAATCATAAGCATAAATACTACACGCAGCAATCCATAAAAAAACAATAATTCCTAGTCGCACTTTTGGGACTTGATGCCATTTGATTACTTCTGTTTTACTGAACCAATTTAGATAATGATATAAGTAAGCGAAGGCAATAATACGCATCAGCATAATTCCGACTTTGGAATTAAAAATTACAGCAAAAATTGCTTTTGGTGTTGTATCGATTGCAGGATCACCAAATTGATCTACATAACCTTTCTTTATAGGAAGATTCGTAAGATTAAATTCCTTTATCAAAGAAACATTTAAATCCCAGAAGCCATCACCTCCGGCGTAGTATGCTGTTTTGCCCAATTCAGTAATTGGAATCAAAGACTGTCCGGGAAAGAAATTCCATAAAATAAAAGGAGCAAGTACAAAGACTACAAAAGAAAGTAAACCCGTCCAATTTCTAGATTTTAACGAACCATATAAAATAAATAATCCAGTGAACACATAGACATGAATTAGGGTAGGAACCAAAGAGGTAACAGCAAACGTTGCGGTATTGGGTCTAAAAATTTCTTCTCCTGAATAATTCAATGCATTGGGAGCAAACCATTGATCTACAAATGCGAATAGAAGGATAATGGCAATTATTTTAACAAAAATATTTTTAACTAATGCGAAGAGGATACTTCCAAATAAGGCAAGTGATAAAAGTTTTCCATACAAATTAAGATCGCTATACATAGCAGTAAAACTGGTATGAAAATTATATTTTACAGCAAAATAATCATACGTAATAAGTAGACCAATGAACAATAAGAACAAAAAGTCCAATTTTCCTTTAGCGAAATATTTTCGGTCATGTAACCAACTTATTTCGGTGAGATAATGCAATGGCCCTAAGAAAGCATAGGCAAATAAGAAGGTCTCGAATGGCATTACAAACGCTGCAATAATACTTACAAGCATTAATGCTATATTGATGTAATTAACCTTGTTTTCTTTTTGCAATTCCATTTTAAAACTTTTAAGTACAAGACAAAATTACTTAAAATTGGAGATATTATTACTAGTTAAAACCTTTTAATATTGCTTTTTCTTTCATTGATTTATTTACTGCTGATCCAAAGTCATCCTTTACTTCTCCGTTTGCTGGATTGCGATTTATTTTAGAAATAAAGACCTCTCTTTGTTTCCCTAATTCTTGAATTTCAGCTTGAATTCTAGCTCTTTCTGCTGTTTTAGCATTAATTAATGCAGCTTTTTCCTCAGGCCCCATACCTTGTAACTCTTCTGGCAATTGATCTTCCTTTAACTCCAAAATTTTAGTAGAATCAGCTTGAAAAGCATCTACTACATCCCAAGAAGCGTTATTGTAAGCAGACTTAGATTTTACTAGTGCTCTTTCTGAAGCAATATTAGAACCAAGATTAAGAGCATTTTTGTCCTCAATACCTTGATTGCTCTTCTTCATAACACCTTGTTCACCATACCACATGTAGGTGGTATTGAGGTTCTTGTTGAGTTGAATGATTTGATCATCATAAGGCGTTGGAATAGCTGCTATTTTAGCATCAGAATTTATATTAAAATAGGCTCCATTTGAACATGTAGCGCCATCTTTCCATGATTCCTTAACCCCTTGTTGATATTCACCACAATATATGGTATTGATAAATACACCTCTGTTTTTAGCAATAGTACAAATTGACTTATAATTCACTGGACCTTGATTAAAAGGCTCGTTACCTGCTATATAGATCAATAATAAATCATTCGGATCTCTTGACCAAACTAATTCTTGTAAAGATTTTTCAATTGCAGCAGCACAATACTCTTCACCGCCATTGGTGCGAAGGGCAAATAATTTCTCAGAAACTAAATCCAAATCAGAGGTAAAATTAGTTTGCAACCTAACATAATTTTTATCACTTATTTCTGAATTCCCATAATCATAAACAGCAATTTCTAGGACAGGTGCAACACCATTAAATTTTAAAGAGCTCGCTTCATTTACGATCGCCCACAAACGTGATTTAGCTTGTTCGATGAGTCCGTCCATACTATTTGAAGCATCTATTAAAAGTGCCAATTGAACTTTTCTTGGTGGTTTATTTTGTGCATTCAAACAAGTAATACTTGAGATAAGGAAAAGTGTTAAAAAAATATTTTTCATAAAATAAATGTTAGTTTTTTTTGAATACAACTTTACTTGAAAAGAGTTCAATTGATTTTCAATTATTTTTTAAAATACGACAGTGCTAATTGATAAGAGCTTAGACCAAAACCAAAGATACATCCCACACATACAGGAGAAATAAAAGATTCATGACGAAAAGATTCTCTGCCTGATATATTAGAAATATGCACCTCAATCACAGGTGTTTCAATTGCAGCGATACAATCTCTCAAGGCAATACTGGTATGGGTATAAGCTCCAGCATTCAAGATTATCCCATCCACTTTTGCATCCTGAAGGCAGTTAATTAATGCTCCCTCAATATTAGATTGGAAATAAGTCAATTCATGTGAGGTTTCCGATTGCAAAGAAGCAAAATAAGAATCGAAGGATTCATTTCCATATATATTTGTCTCACGCGCGCCAATTAAGTTTAAATTTGGGCCATTAACAATTAAAATTTTCATACTTGTCGAATTGGAACCGCTATATTAAGGAATTTGTTTCATACCTAAAAATAGAAAAAGGTTTGGCTGAGAATTCTATTTTTGCCTATCAACGAGATGTAGCCAAGTTAAGCGTATTCAGTGAAGGAAGAGAAAAGTCTGCCATTGAACTCACGCATAAGGACTTAAGCGAATTTATTGCCATTTTATATGACCTTGGACTTAGTGCTCGATCGCAAGCGAGAGTTATTTCAGGCATAAAACAATTTTATTCTTTTTTAATATTAGAGGGTCATTTGAAAGAAGATCCGAGTGAATTAATTGAGCAGCCAAAAATTGGACTTAAACTTCCAGAGGTATTAACCATTGAGGAAATTGATCAATTAATTGCTGCCATTGATATGAGTAAAACCGAAGGGCATCGAAATCGAGCCATCTTGGAAACTTTGTACAGTTGTGGTTTAAGGGTTTCAGAATTAGTTGCTTTGCGTTTCTCCGATTTATATTTTGACGAGGGATTTATTAGAGTAATCGGAAAAGGAAACAAAGAACGATTGGTTCCAGTATCTCCAAGCGTTGAAAAAGAGATTAAAATTTACAATGACCACATTAGAAGACATCAAAATATAATGAAGGGAGATGAAAATGTTGTTTTTTTAAATAGACGAGGGGCCAAATTAACACGCGTGATGATTTTTACTATCATCAAACAACTTGCAGAGGCTATTGGATTAAAAAAAAATATATCACCTCACACTTTCAGACATTCCTTTGCAACGCATTTAATAGAGGGGGGCGCCAATTTGAGGGCTATTCAAGAAATGCTTGGACATGAATCCATAACGACAACAGAAATTTATACGCATTTAGATCAAAGATTTCTTAAGGAAGCAATACTCTCCTATCATCCAAGAAATGCTGAATCTTAATAGGCGATTAAAGCATTAATTGCTTCGAGTAAGCGTTCTTGAGGCAAGAATAACTTTTCTAAATCTACCGCAAAGGGAACAGGAGTATCTATCGAAGCTACTCTTTTTACAGGAGCATCTAAAGACTTGAAACAATTTTCTGTAATCAGCGCAGAGATTTCTCCACCAATTCCACCGATCATACAATCTTCATGCAAAACGATAACTTTTCCTGTCTTTTCTACTGCACGATAAATTGCTTCAGTATCCAAAGGAAGCAAAGTGCGTAAATCCAATATTTCAGCACTAATATTCGGCAAACTATTGACTGCATCAATTGCCCAATGGACCCCTGCACCATAAGTAATAATGCTTAGATCATTTCCTTCAGCTGCGACTGCTGCCTTTCCTATTTCTGTGGTGTAATAAGAACTTGGAACATCCCCTTTCAAACTTCGATACAACATTTTATGTTCGAAAAATAAAACTGGATTTGGATCTTCGATTGCTGCATTTAACAATCCCTTTGCGTCAACTGGATTGGAGGGGTACACCACTTTTAGTCCGGGAGTATGGACGAACCAAGCTTCATTACTTTGAGAATGAAACGGTCCAGCTGCAGAACCAGCACCTGTAGGCATTCTGATAACAACATCTGCATTTTGGCCCCATCTCCAATGAATTTTAGCCAAATTATTAATAATTTGATTGAAACCACAAGTAACAAAATCAGCAAATTGCATTTCAACGACGGCTTTCATTCCTGCTATAGAGAGGCCTAAACCAGCACCAATAATAGCCGATTCGCACAAAGGAGTATTTCTCACGCGATCTTTACCAAACTTTTCCAACATTCCTTCGGTGACCTTAAATGCACCACCATAAGCTGCGATGTCTTGTCCCATGATGATTAATTCCGGAAATTTTTCCATGGATTGATTCAAAGATTCCTGAATGGCATCAATAAATCTTAGTTCGTTTTTTGCATCTGTCCCAACAGTTGCTGTATATTCAAAAGGCGCATAAACATCGTTTAATTCAGCGCTTAAATCAGGAATAATAGCGGCTTGACTATTCGCTTCATCAAATGATTCGTGAATATGTTGTTTAATTTCAGATTTTAATTCGGCATCATAAGCATCCGTTAAAATTCCTTCAGACTTTAAAAATTGCTCGTAATTAGTTATTGGATCTCTTTTCTCCCATTCATCTTGAAGTCCTACAGGATAATATTTTGTTCCAGATGCTTCTTCATGTCCTCGCATTCTGAAGGTCATCAATTCTAAAAGCACCGGTTTGGGATCTACACGAATTTCAGCATTAATGGTCCGAACTGCGCGAATTACCTCTAGGATATTATTTCCATCGACTTGCACCGCTTTCATACCATACCCTATTCCTTTATCAATAAATTGTTTGCATTTAAATTGTTCAGTAGAAGGGGTTGATAAGCCCCAAGAATTATTCTCAACACAAAAAATAACGGGCAAATCCCAAACTGCCGCAACATTTAGCGACTCATGAAAATCACCTTCAGAGGCACCGCCATCGCCTGTAAAAACAAGTGTCGATTTTTTTTCTTTTTTTATTTTATGTGATAAAGCTATTCCATCTGCAATCCCCAATTGCGGACCAAGATGCGATATCATTCCAACTATTTTATAGTCTTGCGTTCCGAAATGAAAGGAACGATCTCTACCTTTTGTAAATCCTGCAGCTTTCCCTTGAAATTGAGCAAATAATCTAGTTAGTGGAATATCTCGAGTGGTAAAAACACCAAGATTTCGGTGCATAGGCAATATATATTCCTCCTTATCCATGGCATAAGCAGTTCCAACTGAAATGCCTTCTTGTCCCCAGCCAGAAAACCATTTGGTAATTTTTCCTTGGCGCAGCAAGATCAACATTTTTTCCTCAATCAATCGAGGCGTAATTAATTTTTTGTAAATGTCTAGTAACTCAGTAGATTCAAATCCAGTTGTGTCAAATTCAATTTTATGTTTATCCAAAACTTTCACAGGAATTAATTTATTTACAAAATTATTCAATTTAACACTTCAATGGAAGGATAAAAAAAAATTATTTCAACAAATCAAAAATTCAATTCAAAAAAAAAGCCCACAAATAGTGGGCTTAACTTTTATATAAGTTGATAATTAAACCAAACCTTGATCAATCATTGAATCGGCAACTTTCACAAAACCTGCAATATTAGCTCCTTTTACATAATCAACAAATCCATTAGCATCTGATCCATATTGAACACAAGCACTGTGGATAGAAACCATGATTCCGTGAAGTCTTTGATCAACTTCTTCAGCAGGCCAAGACAAACGCAAGGAATTTTGAGACATCTCCAAACCGGAAGTTGCTACTCCACCTGCATTTGAGGCTTTACCTGGAGCGAAAAGTATTTTTGCTGCTAAGAATTCAGAAATAGCTTCAGGTGTTGAAGGCATATTTGCTCCTTCAGCAACACAAGTAACGCCATTAGAAAGTAACATTTTAGCTTCGTCACCATTCAACTCATTTTGAGTAGCACATGGAAGGGCAATATCAACCTTAACTTCCCAAGGTCTTTTACCAGCAACAAATTTAGCTGATGGGTATTTAGAAATATATTCAGAAATTCTTCCTCTTTTTACATTTTTAATTTCCATTACAAATGCTAATTTTGCTGCATCAATTCCTTCAGCATCGTAAATGTAGCCTTCAGAATCTGAAAGTGTCACCACTTTAGCGCCTAATTGAGTTGCTTTTTCACAAGCATATTGAGCAACATTACCTGAACCAGAAACAGCTACAACTTTTCCATTAAAAGAATCGTTTTTTGTAGCAAGCATTTCTTTTGCAAAATAAACAGTTCCATAACCTGTAGCTTCTGGACGAATCAAAGACCCTCCCCAATTTCTTGCTTTACCCGTTAAAACACCTGTAAATTCATTTCTAATTCTTTTATATTGACCAAACATATAACCAATTTCTCTTCCACCAACTCCGATATCTCCGGCTGGAACATCAGTATCAGCTCCAATATGTCTAGATAATTCAGTCATAAATGATTGACAAAATTTCATTACTTCATTGTCGGATTTTCCTTTAGGATCAAAATCAGATCCGCCTTTACCACCACCCATAGGAAGTGTAGTAAGAGAGTTTTTGAAAATTTGTTCAAATCCTAAAAACTTCAAAATGGATAAATTAACTGAAGGATGAAAACGCAAACCACCTTTGTAAGGTCCTATTGCAGAGTTAAATTCAACACGATAACCACGATTTACTTGAATATTTCCATTGTCATCTAACCAAGGAACTCTAAAAATAATGGTTCTTTCTGGCTCAACGATCCTTTCTAAAATCTTTGCCGATTTGTATTTAGGATGTGCCTCCATAAAAGGAATGACCGCTTCAGCTACTTCATGCACCGCTTGAAGGAATTCTGACTCATGAGAATTCTTAGCTTTAACAGCTATCATGAAATCTTCGATTTGTTTTTTATACATATTAGACATGTTAGTTGGTTTGACGTTTATTGGCGCAAATGTAATAAGTTTTTTTAGCCAAATAACCAATATTTATCAACAAATTATTAGTGTCAAAAATACACTAACACTTACTTGAAATACTTGGTTCAATAAATATTTCATTTTTTTACGCTTTTTGATTAAATTTGGTCACTTATAAAGGCAACCTCTAACTAAGATTGTCGTAAAAGCATTGAACTTAATAAAACAAACATGATTTCTATACTATTGAAATATACTAAGTCCCTTTTATTTCTTGCCTTAACTATTGTTACCATTGAGGCGAACGCTCAAGTTCAATTGTGCTTAGGTCAAGATGCTACTGTTTGTCCAGGACAAACTGTTACCATTACCAATTGTAATGCAACAACCAATCCCGTAGCTGGTTTATATCTTAATGCACCTACCAATGTGAGTTTATCAGATGACTCTTGGTCTGCAGCTGTAAATGTTGGATTTCCCTTTAGTTTTTATGGAAGTACTTACAACCAATGTGTAATTGGTTCCAATGGTTTAATTTCCTTTAATCTCGCTAATGCAAGTGGTTATTGCCCCTGGTCTTTGGGTGGAGTTGGTGCTTTACCAAGTGCTGGCTTTGCATCCGCAAAGAATTCCATAATGTTGACTTATCAAGATATCAATCCTTCCCTTGGTGGACAAATTCAATATCAATGTATTGGTACGGCACCCAATAGAAGATTTGTAGTGCTTTACAAGAATGTATTTATGTTTAGTTGTACTTCTCAGTGTAACTATATGGCAATTATATTATATGAAACTACGAATGTATTTGAGTTACATATTGGTAACAAGCCTTTGTGTTCTACATGGAATGGTGGTTTAGCAATTCAGGGATCAGAGAATAACCCCGGAACTTTGGCGCACATCACACCAGGAAGAAACAATACACAATGGTCAGCCAATCAAGATGGTAGACGATTTACACCAACAGCTCCCTCCAACACTGCTACTTACAGCATGGCACAAATTCCTTATTTAATAGCCACAAGTTCAGGGACTAATTTTCTTTGGGCAAATACTTTAGGTCAAACTTTTCCCTACAACAATGGTGTTTTAAATGTTGCCCCAGTGCCTGCGGGTACCACAGGATATTTCCTATCAGCGTCAGCATGTAATACAAGTATTGGTTCCATTACTACTGACACCACATGGTTAACCGTTGGTAATCCTTCAGTTACTACCTCAGCTATTCCAGATATTTGTTCACAAGGTCTTGGTTCTGTTACCGCAATACCCGGAGCATTATCCACGCCACCCTACAATATTACATGGACACCAGGCGGAGCTACTACGGCTACAGTCAACAACTTGACAGCAGGTACCTATACCGTTAACATGTTAGATGCGAGTGGATGTCTTGCTATAGGAACCGCAGTGGTTGGAGACACACCAGCATCTTACAGTGGCTCTACAACTTTAGTTTCTTGTGCCGGTGGCAATGATGGAACAGCTACGGCCAACATAATTCCTGCTGCAGCAGCTACCACGTATCAATGGAGCAATGGACAGACTACTCAAACCGCTGTTGGACTTACCGCAGGGGCTTATAATTGTATTGTATCTTCCAATACAGGTTGTTCGGATACGGTTTTTTTAACAGTTACTGAGATACCTGGTTTAACATTAAGCGTGCTAAATCAAGTCGATGCCAATTGTAATTCAATCAATAACGGTTCAGCAACAATAACGGCACAACTTGGAACGGCACCTTACATTTATAATTGGAATAATTCCATTTCAACAACCAATACCGCTAATGATTTAGGCGCTGGATTACAGACTATAGTTGTTCAAGATGCCTTAGGTTGTGTAGCTACTATTACCTTAACCATAAACGAGCCATCGCCTCTTAATATTTCTGTGATTACCCCTGACACAATGATTTGTCCAGAAGCATCAATTAACCTTACCGCAATAGGCACAGGTGGATCTTCTCCTTACATCTATACTTGGACAGAAAATGGTAATTATCACAGTGTTGGTCAAACAACATTGGTAGATCCTGCCAATTCAAATACGCAATATTGTTTGACTTTAAGTGAGCAATGTGGATCGCCAACTACCAATGCATGTTTGACAATTACTTTTCCAACGCCAATAGTACCTGGTGTTACTCCAAACATTCCAATCGCTTGTATGCCTGGAGCGTTTATATTCAGTAACACATCTCAAAATGCGATTGAAACAGCGCAAACAGTTTATAATTTTTCAAATGGTGATGTTCAAACAGCAGTTGGCACACAAGATGTTGCTAACACCTTCCCTCTTCCTGGGTTGTATAGCGTAAACATGATTACTACTTCTATTTACGGATGCGTTTATTCTGGATCGGTATCCAACATTGTTGAAGTGACACCCATACCTACAGCAGATTTTACCTTATCAAAAAATCCTGCTACATGGTTTGAGACATCTATTCAAACCAGTGATAATTCACAAGGAAATATTGTAGATTGGCAATGGTCGAGTGTTGGTGCTGTATCTGTAATTGAAAACAGTTCATCCGCTATTGTAACCTATCCTGAAGGCGTAGTTGGTCATTATCAAATAATGTTAATTGTTACTACAGCGCAAGGTTGTTCTGATTCTGCTATGGTTGATGTTGAAATTATTCCAGATGTTGTTTTTTATGCTCCGAATACTTTTACGCCAGATGACGATGAGCACAACCAAACTTGGTATATATATGTGGAAGGAATTGACCAACAAAGTTTTGATTTAAAAGTATATGACCGTTGGGGAGAGATTATTTGGGAGAGTCATGATACTCATGCCGAATGGGATGGTACCTATAATGGTAAACTCGTTACTTCTGGAGTTTATAATTGGACTGCTTGGTACAAAGAGAAAGACAATGACGGCAAGAAGGTATTGAATGGATATATTAATGTTTTGAGATAATAATCATGGGTAAAAATTATTTTATTGGCTTACTTTTCTTTGCTATTTTACTTTCATCATGTGATGTATTAACTCAAATTCCGAAAATAAATCTTAAACAAAATTTAAATACGGTTCTTCCTGTCACTGCTCCTGCATTAAGTAATGAAGAAGTGATTTCTGGATTAAAAGAAGCATTGAATGTTGGTATTAAAAATGCAAGTTCCTTAACATCGATTACAGATGGATTTTTAAAAAACGAAGCCATTCGTTTGCCTTTTCCTCCGGACGCTATTAAAGTAAAAGAAAAAGCTTTAAATCTTGGACTTAACAATCAAGTAGAAAAGTTTGAAACTACTCTTAATCGTGCTGCTGAAGAAGCGACCAAAGAAGCTTTACCTATCTTTATCGATGCCATTAAAAATATGTCCGTGCAAGATGGTTTTGCTATTTTAAAAGGCGGTGATGGAGCAGCTACAAAGTATTTGAAAGACCAAACGACCTCTGCACTTTTCACAGCATTTCTTCCAAAGGTGAAAGAAGCAACTGCAAAGGTTAAATTGACTGAGTATTGGAATCCTATTTTAACCAAATATAATACTGCTGCAAGCTTAACGGGTGGCACGAAAATAAATCCAGATTTAGATGCCTTCATTACACAGAAAGCAATTGAAGGATTATTCCATATGATTGCTATAGAAGAAAATAAAATTCGTGTTGATCCTTTGGCTCGCGTTAGTGATTTGCTTGCTAAAGTATTTGGAAGTCTAAACAAATAACTTGAATACTTTTCCTCCAACAGAATTGGTCCTCGACAAACAAGGAAAAGTATATCATCTTGGAATTTCTCCTGATGCATTAGCTGAAAAAATAATATTAGTGGGCGACCCTGATCGTGTCGCTCTGGTATCTTCCTTATTCGACTCCCTAGAATTTAAGTCTCAGAACAGAGAATTTGTTTGTCATACAGGATACTTCAAAGGAAAGCGCATTACGGCCTTATCAACAGGAATTGGAACAGACAATATTGATATTACGATAAATGAATTAGATGCTTTAGCAAATATTGATTTAAAAACAAGGACAGAGTTTCCCAATAAAACAAGTTTGGAAATTGTTAGAATAGGTACCTGCGGTATCCTGCAAAAATCTATTCCATTGCACAGTTATATCATAAGTGACTATGCTTTAGGTTTGGACAACGTGGCTCACTTTTATCAAATTGAATACAGCGAAAAAGAACTTTATCTTCAGGAACAACTTAGTGAATTCCTAAATTTACCCAAGGCAATTGTACCATATGTCGCTTCTGGTGACGAAACCATAGCCCATAGATTACAATCCTCTAATTCGTTTTCGGGAATCACGGTAACTGCATCAGGTTTTTATGGACCACAGGGCAGGCAATTAAGATTAAAAAATAGCACTGAAAATCTTCAATTAAAGTTAGGTCAATTCAATATGAATGGCTTACTCGTTTGTAATTTTGAAATGGAAAGTTCCGCCTTATTTATTTTAGGAAAAGCTTTAGGACACCGATGTTCAACTATATGTTTGGGAATTGCCAATCGACCCAATCTAGAATTCTCCAAAGAGCATGCTACAGAAATGAAAGAACTCATTTTGCACGTCCTTGAGAAAATATAAATTACTTTAAAAGTTTATCGATTGTAATATGAAGATTTAAGCCTCTCAACGCTTGACCTTGTGCAATTATATTGCCTTCACCATCTATTAAAAAGGCGCTTGGGATAGAAGTTACACCATAAAGGGCGGAGACTTTACCTTCTTTATCAATACCATGATTTTTCCAAATCAATTTATCCTTTCCAATGGCACTCTTCCATGCTGTCACTTCTCGATCAAGAGAAACACTAAACACTTCAAATCCCTTTGCATTAATAAATATTTGTGATTTGTACTTGGAGTAAGCATCTGTAACGTTTGGACTTTCCTCACGACATGGTCCACACCAAGAAGCCCAAAAGTCAATGAGCACTAATTTTCCTTTTAATTTTGAAAGCTTAATTAATTTTCCATTTGGAGCTTCAAGAATAATCTCAGGAGCAGTTTTTTTTTGAAGCGTTTGCTCCTTATTAAAACAAAAACCGACACAGAAAAGACTTAGCAGCAGCCCAGTAAAAACAATTAGATTGATTTTAGACTTCATTAACCTATCCTTCTAATATCAGCACCGATATTATTCAATCGAATCTCAATATCTTGATAACCACGATCAATTTGTTCAATATTATGAATAGTACTTTTACCTTCGGCAGAAAGCGCTGCGATTAGAAGTGATACGCCAGCACGAATATCGGGCGATGTCATACTTATTCCCTTCAAAGAATGCTCTCTATTCATTCCGATTACAGTTGCTCTGTGTGGATCACACAAAATTATTTGCGCACCCATATCAATCAATTTATCTACAAAAAAGAGTCTTGATTCAAACATTTTTTGATGAATCAAAACAGAACCTTTAGCTTGAGATGCCACTACCAAAATAATAGATAATAAATCTGGTGTAAATCCTGGCCAAGGGGCATCATAAATAGTTAAAATAGAGCCATCGATAAATGTTTCGATCTCATAATGTTCTTGAGCTGGAATATAAATATCATCACCTCTTCTTTCCAATTTAATCCCCAATCTTCTGAACACGTTTGGAATGATTCCTAAATTGTCCCAACTAACATCTTTAATGGTAATTTCTGATTTTGTCATGGCTGCCAAACCGATGAAACTTCCAATTTCAATCATGTCAGGAAGCACCCGATGAAAACAACCTTTCAATTCCTTCACTCCTTCGATATGTAGCATGTTTGAAGCGATACCAGTAATTTTGGCACCCATAGAATTCAACATCTTACATAATTGCTGAATATAAGGTTCGCAGGCAGCATTATAAAAAGTTGTCTTCCCTTCCGCTAAAACTGCAGCCATAAGGATATTTGCCGTTCCGGTTACGGAAGCTTCATCTAAATGAATGTAGGCCCCCTTTAATTTTTTTGCTTCAACAGAATAAAAATGTTCCCCTGCATCATAATTAAATTTAGCTCCTAACAAGGCAAATCCCTCAAAATGAGTATCCAAACGACGACGACCAATTTTATCTCCTCCAGGTTTTGGAATAAAACCTTTACCATATCTTGCCAGTAATGGGCCTACGATCATAATAGATCCTCGTAATGAAGAAGCACGTGACTTAAAATCCTCACTCGCTAGATAATCAAAATCAATTTCTTTAGCCTGAAAAATATAAGTTCCTTTTTCAACTTTCTCCACTTTAACCCCCATTGCTTGAAGCAAGGAAATTAATTTCACTACATCAACAATGTCAGGAACATTAGATATGGTTACTTTTTCAGCCGTTAATAGAGGAGCACACAATACTTGAAGCGCTTCATTTTTCGCTCCTTGAGGAGTAAGTTCTCCTTTAAGTGGTTTTCCACCAAAAATCTCAAATGATGCCATTACTTATCTTTTTATAAATTTCTTTTTTTGTTTCTGCTTGAAATTGGGACGATTCACTGGTTTCTTATTTAATCCCATAACTTTTAAAAGCGTACTGGTGTGAACTAATTCATCTGGATTTTCTAAGACCAATTCTCCATTCGACAATTCTTTAAGGTGATCTGCAATTACATTATTTTCAACAGCATCATTGTTGTGTGCTAAATACTGTTTTTTCATAAAATTCGCCATCGTATTTTTTAAATACTCCTTCTCTTTCTCATCTTTAATATCTTTAGAGTCCACCAAAATGGTCTGGGTATATTTTCCATAATGACCATACTTAATAGTGCCTTTTGGATACGCCATGCGCATTGGTTTTTCATTTAAGGTCTCTGGCATTGGGATTTCATAAGGTGAGTCAACATCGAGCATAAAATCAGACATCACGAATAAATGCGTCCATAATTTATGACGGTAATCATCCACATCTCTCAAGTGGGGATTTAATTGTCCCATCACTTCGATAATTGCAATTGCGGCTCTATTGCGTTCTTTTTTATCCTCAATCTCCATTGCGTGAGCAATCATATTTTGGACATTTCTACCATATTCTGGCAGAATTAACTTCCCACGTGTTGTATTATATTCCATGATTTAATTTTTATTTTCTAGGATGTTACCTAAAGCATTATTATAAATTTCTTTTGCTTCAGCAATGAAACCAAAATGCTCTTCATCAATCTGCATTTTTCCTTTAGTTACATGTCCAAGCAAGGTCATATTCACATTCTGTGTTAGCATAAATTCAATAAAGGCATCTTCATCATCTTCCGTTACCGTAGCAACTACCCTACCCTGTCCTTCACCAAATAAGAAAGCATCTACCCGAATTTCAGAATCTGTTAGGATATCAAAACCAAGATTTCCAGGTAGTGACATTTCAACTAAGGTAACATAAAGTCCACCATCGGAAACATCGTGCACGGCATTTACCAATTTTTCCTTGATTAATAATTGAACGGTTGCTTGCATTTCGAATTCCTTTTCCAAATCAAAGTAAGGAGCCGGTGATGCTTTGACACCAAGATAAGTAGCGAGATACTCAGACGATGAAATATCGTTATGATATTCACCAATTAAGAATATCAAATCTCCTTTACCTTTAAAATCAAGGGTCATCACATTATCTTTATTGGGAACGATTCCTATCATTCCAATAGTAGGAGTAGGGAAAACAGGAACTTCTTTTCCATTGATTACAGATTGATTATAGAAAGAAACATTACCGCCAGTAACGGGAGTAGAGAACTTAATACATGCTGCACTCATTCCTTTAATTGCACCAACAAATTGCCAGTAAGATTCGGGATTGTAAGGATTACCAAAGTTCAAACAATTTGTTATTGCAGAGGGTATTCCACCTGAACAAACAATGTTTCTAGCGGCTTCAGCAACTGCGATCATTGTCCCAATTTCTGGATCAGCATTAACAAAACGAGAATTACAATCAACTGTTAAACTCAGACCTTTCTCTGTTCCATTGATAAAAACAATACCTGCGTCAGAAGGCCTATTGGTAGTCATTGTTCGCGCTCCAACCATGGAATCATATTGTTCATAGATCCATTTTTTAGATGCGATATTAGGTAGCGCTAGCATTTTAAATGCTAATTCTTTAAGATTTTTCGGTTGTTCGATTGCGTTGATGTCAAACTTTTTAAATTCTTTATAGTAAGCAGGTTCCGAATACTCTCTCTTATATTGAGGAGCTCCTCCTCCAAGTACCAATGATTCTGCTGGAACATCACCTACCAGTTGATCATGCATATAATAACGAATACGTCCAGTTTCAGTTACTTTCCCAATCTCTGCAGCATGCAAATCCCATTTATCAAAAATAGCCTTCACTGTTTCCTCCTCCCCTTTTCGAACCACAACAAGCATTCTCTCTTGTGATTCAGACAAAAGAATTTCATAGGGAAGCATATTGTCTTGTCTCGTTGGAACTAAATCGAGATTAATCTCCATACCAACATTTCCAGCAGCAGACATCTCACAAGTAGAGCAAGTAATTCCTGCTGCACCCATATCTTGCATTCCAACAATTGCATTAGTTGTAGCCAATTCCATTGTTGCCTCGAGTAATAATTTTTCCATAAAAGGATCACCTACTTGAACCGAAGGCAAATCATTAGCTGAATCTTCTGTAATATCTTTTGAAGCAAATGCCGCACCTGCAATTCCATCTTTTCCTGTAGCTGAACCAACAATAAAGACAGGATTTCCAAAACCTTTCGCGGTGGCAGAAATTATTTTCTTCGTATCAATTATTCCAGCTGAAAAAGCATTTACTAAGGGATTGGTATTGTAGGATTCATCAAAAAAGACTTCGCCTCCAACAATTGGAATACCAAAGGCATTTCCATAATCTCCGATACCTTTTACCACTCCTTTTACCAACCACTTGGTTCTAGCCTCTTCGATATTTCCAAAACGCAAGGAATTCAATTGAGCAATAGGTCTTGCTCCCATAGTAAAAATATCACGGTTGATTCCACCCACACCTGTTGCTGCACCTTGATAAGGTTCTAAAGCACTAGGGTGATTATGAGATTCAATTTTAAATACACATCCCAATCCACCTCCAATATCAACCAAACCAGCGTTCTCTTCCCCTGCTTTAATTAACATATGTGGACCATCCTTAGGCAATGTTTTTAACCAAAGGATAGAATTTTTATAAGAACAATGTTCAGACCACATCACTGAATAAATTGCAGTTTCTGTAAAATTCGGTGTGCGACCAAGAATTTCTTTGATCATTTCAAACTCATCGGCTCTTAGGCCTAATTCAATTGCTTGTTCAAGCGTAGCCTCAATTTGCAAGGTGTTTTCCATATATATTTTTTGCATTACAAAAGTAGCGATTATATTATGAAAATAAAGAGAAATCACAATGTTTAACAAGCATTTTTCAACAAGTAAAAAAGTATGATTTATTATTATCAAAACTCAAACAGATAAATTGCATTTTTTAAAAGCAAAACGAACAGCAATTTGATCAATTTTCATTAATTTTGTTCTCTAAAATTAAAGGTATGAATTATGATGTCATTGTTCTAGGAAGTGGTCCTGGAGGTTATGTTACCGCTATACGCGCTTCACAATTAGGTCTTAAAACGGCTATTGTTGAACGTGAATCACTTGGAGGAGTTTGCTTAAATTGGGGATGTATTCCAACGAAGGCTTTAATAAAAAGCGCCAATGTTTTTGAATATTTGAATCATGCAGCGGATTATGGAATCACTGTAAAGGATGCGAAAGTAGATTTTGGAGCCATGGTGAAAAGAAGTCGTGATGTTGCCAATGGCATGAGTACTGGTATTCAGTTCTTAATGAAGAAGAATAAAATTGATGTTCTTAAAGGAAATGGTAAAATTGCTGCCGGAAAATCTATAATTGTAACGGACGAATCAGGTCTTGCTACAACTTACACTGCAGCAAAAGCGGTAATCATTGCCACCGGATCTCGTTCTCGTGAGTTGCCAAATCTTCCACAAGATGGACAGAAAATCATAGGCTACAGACAAGCAATGACTTTGACAACACAACCCAAAAGAATGGTGATTGTTGGTTCAGGGGCTATTGGAATAGAATTTGCGTATGTCTACAATGCTATTGGTACAGAAGTTACCATTGTTGAATACCTTCCAAACATTGTTCCTATAGAGGATGAAGACGTATCCAAGCAGTTAGAAAAGTCATTCAAAAAAGCTGGGATTAAAATCATGACTAATGCTTCTGTTGAAAGTGTAGACACTTCAGGAAAAGAATGTATAGTTTCCATAAAAACAGAAAAAGGTGAAGAGAAAATTTCTTGTGATGTAGTACTATCTGCTGTTGGAATTCAATCAAACATTGAAGGCATAGGCTTAGAAGATGTTGGAATTGTTGTGGATAAAGGAAGGGTTTTAGTAGATGAATTTTACCAAACCAATATGCCTGGATACTATGCCATTGGTGACATTGTACCCGGACCTGCTTTGGCGCACGTTGCGTCTGCAGAAGGAATTATTTGTGTAGAAAAAATAGCTGGACATCATCCTGCGCCGTTAGATTATGGCAATATACCAGGATGTACTTATTGTTCACCAGAGGTTGCCTCTGTCGGCATGACTGAAAAAGCAGCGAAAGCCGCGGGACATGATATTAAAATTGGTAAATTTCCTTTTTCTGCCTCTGGAAAAGCAAGTGCTGCTGGAGCAAAAGATGGATTTGTGAAATTAATTTTTGATGCCAAATATGGTGAATTATTAGGCGGTCATATGATTGGTGCTAATGTTACGGAGATGGTTGCCGAATTGGTAGCGGTGCGTAAATTGGAAACTACTGGACATGAATTAATTAAAACAGTTCACCCACACCCAACTATGTCGGAAGCGATTATGGAAGCCGCTGCTGCTGCTTATGGAGAAGTAATCCACTTATAAGTTTTGATAATAAATTTAAAAAAGGTAACTTAGGGAACTTAATTACCTTTTTTTATGCGAATAACTTTTTTTTTGGCGCTGTTTTTTTTGTTCTTCACACAAAATTCAAAGGCACAAATTATCATCAATGAAGCCTGTAATAAAAATTACACCAATGCCTTTGACGAGGATGGAGACGCATCCGATTGGCTTGAACTTTATAATGCCGGAGCGAGTCCTATTAACTTAACAGGCTTTGGTCTCAGTGATAATAGTTTAATGCCTCAAAAATGGGTTTTCAATGCTTTGACGCTAAATCCCGGTGCTTTTAAATTAATCTACTGTAGTGGAAAAAATCGAATCGAAACTGCCCCTTTTGATCCAGCGGTTTATGTTTCTAGCTACACTCCTTTTTCAGGTTGGAATACTCATAATTTTACCAGTCCTTATAATTGGGATGGAGTTAGCAATCTTGTCATCAATATTTGCGCCTACAACAATTCCGGATATACAGAGAATTCCATTTTTAAGCAAACAGCTACAAGTTACGCATCGACTTCCTTTGCGGTAAACGATGGGAATGAAACATCCTGTTCAAAATCTATAGGTGGCTTATATTTTCAGCGACCTAACTTACAAATTAATGGTACTACCTTAGATTTTGGGACCATCCAAAATTCAGGAACAGACTATCCAGCTCCTTATGGCAATTGGTATTGGTGCTCAAGACATCAAATTATGATAAGAGCGAGTGAATTAATTGCCGCTGGAATTACAGCTGGACCAATTAACTCATTAGGATTTGAAGTAGTTTCTAGTATTGGTGAGTTGTATACCTACATTGACATTGCGCTGACTGCAACATCTCAAACTGAACTAAGCGCCAACTTTATTCCTGTTCAAGGATATTCTTATCATACCAATTTTAAAATTTCAAACGGAGGTGAACAAGTGTTCTTGAATGATCCTATTGGGAATAATATTAGTTATTTAAATGTCAATTCACCTCAATTAGATATTTCAGTCGGTCGACAGCCAGATGGAGCGGCCAATAGTGTTTGGTTAACGCCAAGTCCAAACGTGAGCAACAATTTAGTCCCCTCCTATACAGACACTTTAATCCGTCCTATTATCACAAAACCAGCGGGGATATATCAAAATGTATTTTACACAAAAGCTATAAATCTAAATGATACTACAATCAGTAAATTAGTTTATACCATTGATGGAAGTACTCCTACTATTAATTCCCCTTTGTTCACAGATTCGGCCTTAGTTTTTCAATCGAGTTCCCTGCGGTATCAAATTTTCCCCAAAACAAATAATGGCTATTTACCGAGTCAAGAAAAAATTACCTCCTATTTATTTAATGTGGCGCATTCAACGCCCATATTGTTGGTGACAACAGATTTGAGTAATTTATATGGTGCTCAAGGCATTTTTGATAATTACACGTCTGATTGGATTAAAGCCGCACATGTAACTTGGCTTTCTAAAGAACCTGAGCACACACAAGTATTCACCACAAACACTGCCATGCGAATGGATGGAGGGGCTGGTGGAAGTAGATCACAACCTCAACATTCCTTTAGACTATCATTTAATCATTCAACTTTAGGAGAGAAAACCATTCATGAATCCTTGATTCCTCGAATTCCTTCGAGAAACAAATACAGTGATGTCTATCTCAGAAATGGAAGTAATCAATATCTTAATTTTCCTCAAAAAGATGCTTGTCAAACCTACCTCATGAGTAAAGGAACCAAAAATTACTTTGCTAATATGGTTCCTGTTAGTGTTTATATTAACGGTCAATATTTTGGACTTTATGAATTAAGAGAAAAATTTAATGTTGAATATTTTGATCAAAGAGAACAGGTAATTGTTGATTCAGTTGAAATACTTTCACTCAGTTATTATTATGGTGGCATACTAAGAGCGTTAAACGGTGATGTAAATCATTTTTACACTTCCTATGGATTATTTGATGCACTTGATCCAAGCCTGCCGAATTATTATGAATTGGCGGATCAATATTTTGATTTAGCCCATTACACAGATTACATCATTTCAGAATCTTGGATGGGAAATGTGGATTGGCCAGGAAATAACATAAAAATTTACCGTTCCAATAAAACCAATTACCGATGGCGTTTTGGATTAATTGACTTAGAATTATCTATGGGGCCTAATGGTTGGACAAGTTGCACCGACAATCATATTCGGTATATGTTAGATCAAAGTACGGGCAATCCATTCATAAATGTTTGGCTGCAGAGTATTCAAAATTTAAAATATAAAAACTACTTCATCAATAGATTTGCCGATCAAATGAATACGAGTTATCTCATCGATACCCTTTTGGCTGGCGAAACTATTTTCTATAATGAGATGGTAGTGGAAATGCCAAAAGAGTATGCGCGCTGGGGAGATCCGAACAATGTGGCGGGACAAATGTCAAACTACATCAATAACCATTTGATTTTTCAGCAGCAATTAGCCTGTCGCAGTGAGGAAGTGCGCGCTGATTTATTAAATGAATTTCAATTAATCAAAAAAGTTCAAGTGAAAATGGATGTTTGGCCTGAAGCAAGTGGACGCATTCACCTGAACACAATTGAACCTCAACTATATCCATGGGAGGGAACTTATTTTGATGGTGTACCCATTCAATTGACGGCAATAGCGGATTCAGGATTCAGTTTTGTGAAATGGCTGCCTAATAGTTTCATAGTGGATACCTTAAATCCCACTTTCGAAAGCAATATTACAGTTGACACCACCCTATTTACGGCGATTTTTAAATTAATCCCTGCACCACCAGACGGACCAAATATTCATTTTAATTTATATCCTTCGCCTAGTTCAGGAGAAATAACGATTGCACATGACAATCTAACTCTGGCGAAAAATTGTACGATACAAATCTTTGATCTCAATGGAAGAAAGATTTATGACGGAGCATTTGATCCACTTTCAAAAAAGACAACTTTGAATATTGTTAACTTTGAAGCAGCAGTATACTTGCTTAAAATCAGCAATAACAATGACATTTCGGAGACCTTAAAATTCATTAAGCTCTAATATTGTCATAATTAGTGACAATTCGTCAGCAATTCAAGGGCAAACTATCTTAAATTGTCACCCTTTTTTTAATTTTATTTATTGGCATATTAATTGACTTTTGCTCAGCAATTGAATTAAAAATAAATTTAAAAAAATGGGAAAAATAATTGGAATTGACTTAGGTACTACAAATTCATGTGTATCTGTCATGGAAGGAAATGAACCAGTAGTAATTGCAAATTCTGAAGGCAAAAGAACAACTCCTTCGGTTGTTGGATTTGTTGAAGGAGGCGAACGTAAAGTTGGTGATCCAGCAAAAAGACAAGCTATTACAAATCCTACCAAAACTATTTCATCTATCAAAAGATTCATGGGGTCTAGTTTTGATGAATGTAAAAAAGAAATCGCTCGTGTACCTTATAAAGTTGTAAAAGGTGATAACAATACACCACGAGTAAAAATTGACGAGAGATTATATTCTCCTCAAGAAATCTCAGCGATGATTCTTCAAAAAATGAAGAAAACTGCAGAAGATTATTTAGGACATGATATCACTGAAGCTGTTGTTACTGTTCCTGCTTACTTTAATGATGCACAAAGACAAGCAACTAAAGAAGCAGGTGAAATCGCAGGATTAACCATCAAAAGAATCATCAACGAGCCAACAGCTGCTGCATTAGCATACGGATTGGATAAAAAAGGTATTGATCAGAAAATTGTTGTTTTTGACTTTGGTGGCGGAACGCATGATGTATCTATCCTTGAACTTGGAGATGGAGTTTTCGAAGTATTATCAACTGATGGAGATACTCATTTAGGTGGTGATGATGTTGATGAAGTAATCATTCAATGGTTAGCAGATGAATTTAAGAAAGATGAGGGATTAGATTTACGTCAAGACCCAATGGCTTTACAGAGATTAAAAGAAGCAGCTGAGAAAGCGAAAATCGAACTTTCATCAACTACCTCAACAGAAATCAATCTGCCTTATATCATGCCTGTAAATGGAATTCCAAAACACTTGGTAAGGACCATGCAGCGTGCTAAGTTTGAGCAGTTAATTGCGACCATTGTAGAAAGAACAATTGCTCCTTGTCGCTCAGCATTGAAAAACGCAGGTTTATCTGCTAGTGATATCAATGAAGTGATTTTAGTAGGAGGTTCTACTCGTATTCCAATTATTCAGGATGCAGTGGAGCGTTTCTTCGGAAAAGCACCTTCTAAAGGAGTAAATCCAGATGAAGTTGTTGCACTAGGTGCTGCTATTCAAGGTGGAGTTTTAACGGGTGAAGTAAAAGATGTATTGTTACTTGATGTTATTCCTTTATCACTTGGAATTGAAACTATGGGAGGCGTATTCACTAAATTAATTGAAGCAAATACAACCATTCCAACTAAAAAATCTGAAGTTTTTTCTACAGCATCTGACAATCAACCATCTGTTGATATCCATGTGTTGCAAGGAGAAAGATCTATGTCTGCTGACAACAAAACTTTAGGTAGATTTCAATTAACAGATCTTCCACCAGCAGCAAGAGGAGTTCCTCAAATTGAAGTGTCGTTTGATATTGATGCTAATGGTATTATGAATATTTCTGCAAAGGATAAAGGAACAGGAAAACAACAATCGATTAAAATCGAATCTGCATCCGGTCTATCCGAAGAAGAAATTGTTAGAATGAAAGCAGAGGCAGAAGCAAATGCTGATCAAGACAAGAAGAAAAGAGATGAAGTTGAATTAATTAATAAGGCAGACTCCACTATTTTCCAAACGGAGAGACAATTGAAAGAATACGGTGACAAAATACCTGCGGAAAAGAAACAACCTATTGAAGACGCGTTGAGCGAATTGAAAAAGGAATATGAAGCAAAAAACACCGAAAATCTTGATGCAGCGATTGAAAAATTGAATTCTGTATTCCAAGCAGCATCTGAAGAAATGTACAATGCAGCCAATGCTGATGGTGGAGCAGGAAATGGACAAGCTGAAAATCAAAGCTCGGAAAATCCACAAGATGAGGTTACTGATGTTGACTTCGAAGAAGTGAATGATAAAAAATAAGTAATTGATATTCAAATAATTAAAGGGCACTCATTGAGTGTCCTTTTTTTTTTGTATTATTGCACATGCTTTATTCCAAAGAAGTACTTCATCCAACTAGCAAAGAATGGTGCGTTTTTATTCACGGTGCCGGAGGAAGTTCTAATATATGGTACAAGCAAATCAAACCCTACTCTGCAAATTTCAATATTTTACTTATTGATTTGAGAGGTCATGGCAAATCAAAAGACCTTAAGACAAGCAAAAATTATTCTTTTGAAATGATCGCCGAAGATGTGATTGAAGTGGTTCAATTCAAAAAAATCAAAGAAGCTAATTTCGTGGGTGTCTCCCTTGGAACCATTATTATCTATCAAATTTTTGCTTTAAAACCAGAAATGGTGAAATCAATGATTTTTTCTGGGGCCATAACGCAACTGAATATCAAATCTCGTTTGCTGCTTCGCGTTGGTCGCATATTGAATCCTCTTTTGCCCTATATGGTCTTGTATTCTCTTTTAGCTAGAATAATAATGCCCCGACACAATCATAAAAAATCAAGATTACTTTTTATAAATGAAGCTAAAAAAGTCATGACAAATGAATTTAATCGTTGGTTTAAGTTAACTGCGCGTCTGACTAGATATCTAAATAAAGTAGAACATAACAATATAAATAAACCCACTCTTTATATTATGGGTAGTGAGGACCATTTGTTTTTGGAACCTGTTAAACATATCGTTAAAAAGAATGCCGTTTCACTTTTAGAAATTGTACCCAACTGCGGCCATGTCGTAAATGTTGAACAAGCAGAAATATTCAACGATCTTTCGATTGATTTTATCAAGCAAATAGCTTAATTATTTTTTTAATGGATTGGTTATCGTTTGACTCAGATTTAACTCAAAACTTTGTAATTATTGACGTTAGAAGCGAATCAGAGTTTTTACAAGGTCACATTCCAGGGGCGTATAATGTCCCCGTACTTAATGATGATCATCGAAAAATCGTTGGTACCATTTACAAGCAATCAGGAAAAGAAAAAGCAATTTTAAAAGGATTAGAATTGTTGGGGCCAGATATGAGCACGCGATTAAAATTAGCCATTCAATATTGTAAGAAAGAACAAAATATAATCATTCATTGTTGGAGAGGAGGAATGAGAAGTCAATTTTTTGCTTTTATCATGGAGTTTTATGGTTTCAAGGTAAAAGTATTGCAAGGTGGCTATAAAGCGTATCGAAATCATGTGCTAAACACCTTCAGTCTACCGCATCAAATTAATATTCTCGGTGGAAAAACAGGCTCTGGAAAAACACATGTTTTAAATGAATTAAATTCCAAAGGGGCAGCGATGATAGATCTCGAAGGGCTCGCGCATCATCGGGGTTCATCATTTGGCGCCATTGGCATGCCTCCTCAACCGAGTCAAGAACAGTTTGAAAATGAACTAAGTCTACAATTATTCTTGTTAAATAAAAGCACCATTTGGATTGAAGATGAAGGAAGAACGGTTGGAAGTAGAGTAATTCCTGAAGGACTTTGGAATCAAATGAGAAAAGCACCTCATTATTTTTTAGATACTAATTTTGAAATGCGTTTAAATCAAATTATGATGGACTACGGATCTTTTCCAAAGGAAGAATTATTGGTCGCAATGGAACGCATTGGAAAACGCTTAGGACCACAACACGTAAAAACAGCATTAGAAGCTATCAACAACGGTCAAATAAAAGAAGCTTTCGCAATGGCTCTTGCCTATTACGATAAAGCCTATACCTTTCAAAAGGAAAAACATCCCCTTGGTGAAAAAATTGAAATTGAAGTTGCGCAACTAGATTCTAGTGAAATTGCTGCTAAATTGATGAAACAACAAAATGGATAATGCGACAATAAAACTTACTGGCTATACCAAAGGAGGAGGCTGCGGTTGTAAAATCCCTCCAGCTCAATTAACCGAGTTATTGACGGGAATTACCAAAGAATCTTCGGGAAAATTATTAGTTGGAAATTCAAGTGCTGACGATGCCGCTGTATATGATTTGGATAATGACTTGTGCTTGATCAGTACCACTGATTTTTTTACACCAATAGTGGATAATCCCTATGATTTTGGTCGGATTGCTGCTGCAAACGCTATTTCTGATGTCTATGCAATGGGTGGGAAACCTTTATTGGCTTTAAGTATTGTCGCTTGGCCTACTCAAATCCCGATTTCAATTGCAAGTCAAGTTATTAGTGGCGCCAATGAAATTTGTACACAAGCAGGTATTTCGATTGTAGGTGGACATTCCATTGAAAATCCAGAACCGATATTTGGGCTTTCAGTCAATGGAACTGTTTCGAAATCTCAAATTAAAAAAAATAATACCGCGCATGAAAATGATTTGATCTTTATGACAAAAGCTATTGGAACCGGTATTTTAAGTTCTGCATTGAAAAGAAATCTTTTGGCTGCATCAGATGAAAAATCAATGATTGATAGTATGTGTCAATTGAATAAGATTGGTCAGGAATTGGGTAAAATTAATGAGGTAACTGCAATGACTGATATAACAGGATTTGGTCTCTTGGGACATTTAACTGAAATGACAGACAAAAAACGATTAAGTGCCAAGATTTACGCTTCCAAAATACCCTTGCTTTCTGGTGTAAAAGAACTAGCCGAACAATGGATTTATCCAGACAACACGATGAGAAATTGGAAAATGTATGGTGACGAAGTCGAGGGAATTGAAGGAATAAGTTTATTGACGCTTTGTGACCCACAAACAAATGGGGGACTACTTTTTTCAGTACACCCCTCCTATCGAGATTCACTTTTGAAATTCTTCGAAGTTCAGCAACTATCCTTGTATGAAATTGGATTTTTTCAAACACCTCAAGAATTTACAATAATGATACAGTAATATGAATATGAAATTTCCTCAGTACAGAATCTTATCAAATGGGAAATCATGGTATGAAATATGCTCGGAAAACTCCTTTAACGAAATACAAATCATTGGAAACAAAAGGATTATGTTTCAATTAAAAGCAGAAACCTATTTTGAAAAGATTAAAATTTCAGACATGTTAGCTGCAAATGATCCCTATCAAAAAGTAACATTAGAAGAATTTATCAATGAAAAGCTAAAAATGTAAGAGCTTCCTTGCTGTGCTTTTTGTAAATTTGCTTCGAAAGAAATATCCGTTAAGTAATATGGAACAAGAAAAACCTTACCAACCTGTCAATAAAATACGCATTGTAACTGCCGCTTCACTATTTGATGGTCATGATGCTGCCATAAATATTATGCGCAGAATCATTCAAGCCACTGGATGCGAAGTAATTCATCTAGGACACGATAGATCTGTGGAAGAAGTAGTGAATTGCGCTATTCAAGAGGACGCGCAAGCTATTGCAATGACCTCCTATCAAGGTGGACATACAGAATATTTTAAATATATGTTCGATCTTTTAAAAGAAAAAGGGGCGCCACATATTAAGATTTTTGGCGGTGGTGGTGGAACTATTTTACCTTCCGAAATTTCAGAATTACAAGCCTACGGGATCACAAGAATTTACCATCCAGATGATGGTCGAAAAATGGGCTTACAAGGAATGATCAACGACTTAATCAAACAATGTGATTTTCCTCTCGGTCATAACTTAAGCACCACGATCCAACAAATTTCAGAACAACACATTCCTTCGATTGCAAGTGCCATTTCGGGCGCTGAGAATTTTCCAGAAGAAAATAAAAATTTACTCGATGAAATAGCCGAAGTAGCCGGGAAGTCAAAGATTCCAGTATTAGGGATTACAGGAACAGGAGGCGCAGGAAAATCGTCTTTAGTGGATGAATTAGTGCGTCGTTTTTTAATTGATTTTAAAGATAAAAAAATAGCAGTTGTCTCTGTAGATCCCTCCAAAAGAAAAACGGGAGGAGCCTTATTAGGAGATAGAATAAGAATGAATTCGATCAAGGATGACCGTGTTTATATGCGTTCCTTAGCCACAAGACAATCTAATTTAGCGCTATCCAAACATGTTGCGGAAGCCATAAGTGTTTTGAAAGTGGCGCAATACGATTTGATTATACTTGAAACCTCAGGAATTGGTCAATCGGATACTGAAATCATTGAACATTCGAACATTTCTTTGTACGTGATGACGCCAGAATATGGTGCTGCTACACAATTAGAAAAAATCGATATGCTTGACTTTGCTGATGTAATTGCCTTAAATAAATTTGACAAAAGGGGCGCATTAGATGCTTTAAGAGATGTCAGAAAACAATACCAACGCAATCACAATTATTGGGATAAGGAAGTTGATTCAATGCCTGTATATGGTACCATAGCATCCCAGTTCAATGATCCAGGAATGAATTCACTTTATCGCGTGGTTATGGATGCATTGGTAGCGAAAACTGGAGCTGATTTTCCATCCAAATTTTTGGTTACTAAAGAAATGTCGGAAAAAATATATGTCATTCCACCAGAAAGAACCCGTTATTTATCTGAAATTGCAGAAGGAAATAGAGCTTACGATAAGTGGGTAGATGATCAAGTGCAAGTGGCAGAAAAACTATATGGTATGACCAATACCATAAAAGCCATCCAAGAGTCTTCTATGGAGGATAAAGATCGTTTGGTGAAGAGCATTCAAGAAGTATTTGAAAAGGAAAAGTTAAATTTTGATCCAAAGAACTACGCGTATTTGATGGATTGGGAAGCAAAAAAGCAAAGCTATAAAGATCCAATCTACCAATTTAAAGTTCGAGATAAAGTATTAAATATAGAAACCCATACTACCTCACTTTCGCAATCGCAAATTCCAAAGGTGGCAACACCAAGATACAGTTCATGGGGCGATATTTTGAGGTGGTCATTGCAAGAAAATTTTCCGGGAGAATTCCCCTACACCGCTGGATTATTTCCCTTCAAAAGAGAGGGTGAAGATCCAACGCGAATGTTTGCAGGGGAAGGTGGCCCAGAACGAACCAACAAACGCTTTCATTACGTGAGTCTAGGTATGCCGGCAAAAAGACTTTCAACAGCTTTTGATTCGGTTACCCTCTATGGTAATGACCCCGCCATCAGACCAGATATTTATGGAAAAATTGGAAATTCTGGTGTTTCTATTTGCTGCTTGGATGATGCTAAAAAGCTATATTCAGGATTTGATTTAAGTCACCCTATGACTTCGGTTTCCATGACTATTAATGGTCCAGCACCTATGTTATTGGCCTACTTTATGAATGCTGCAATTGACCAAAATTGCGAAAAGTACATTAAAGAAAATGGTCTAAACAAAGAAATTGAAGCGAAAATAAATAGTATTTATAAAGAAAAAGGGACCGAAAGACCAAGATATAACGGTGAATTACCTGAAGGAAATGATGGCTTAGGTTTATTCTTATTGGGAGTGACTGGAGATCAAATTTTACCAGAGGAAATTTATGAAAAAATTAAAAAAGAAACCCTAACTGCTGTTAGAGGAACCGTACAAGCTGATATTTTAAAAGAAGATCAAGCTCAAAACACTTGTATATTTTCAACAGAATTTGCTTTAAGATTAATGGGAGATGTTCAAGAATACTTCATTAAAAATTCAGTAAGAAACTTTTATTCTGTTTCTATTTCCGGATATCATATTGCTGAGGCTGGTGCTAATCCAATTACGCAATTAGCTTTTACCCTCTCCAATGGATTTACCTATGTAGAATACTACCTCAGCAGAGGAATGGACATCAATGATTTTGGACCTAATTTATCCTTTTTCTTCTCCAATGGAATTGATCCTGAATACGCAGTAATTGGTCGCGTAGCCAGAAGAATTTGGGCAAAGGCATTAGCCAAAAAATATGGTGCGAATCCAAGAGCTCAGATGTTAAAATATCACATCCAAACTTCAGGACGATCCTTACATGCACAAGAGATTGATTTCAATGATATCAGGACAACATTGCAAGCATTATATGCTATTTACGACAACTGCAACTCCTTGCATACCAATGCCTATGATGAGGCGATTACTACTCCTACAGAAGAATCAGTTCGAAGAGCAATGGCCATCCAATTAATCATCAACAGAGAATTAGGTTTGGCTAAAAATGAGAATCCACTTCAAGGGGCCTTTATTATAGAAGAACTTACAGAATTAGTTGAAAATGCAGTTCTTACTGAGTTTGATAGAATTACCGAACGAGGTGGTGTTCTAGGAGCCATGGAAACCATGTACCAAAGATCAAAAATACAAGAAGAATCCTTGTATTATGAAACTTTAAAACACACTGGAGAATTTCCAATCATTGGAGTAAATACTTTCTTAAGTTCAAAAGGTTCTCCAACAGTATTGCCTAGAGAAGTTATTCGCGCCACAGAAGAAGAAAAGGAATATCAAATTACTATGTTAACTGCTCTTCAGGAGGGAAATAAAGATAAATTAAAAGTAGATCTTGCTCGACTTCAAGAAAAGGCAATTAAAAATGAGAATTTATTTGCAGAGTTGATGGAAACTTGTAAGTATGCCTCTTTGGGACAAGTTACGGAATCTTTATTTCAAGTTGGTGGACAGTACAGACGAAATATGTAAAAATAAATTTGTTTAGATTAATATGTTTTCAATTGGTGAATATATTTCTTTATTAAAGGAAGAAGGCAAGTTTAAAATCTTATCCCTTCAACAAGAAATCGCAATAATTGAGGATGAATATGGTTTTGAAAGAGAAATTCAAATAAAAGAGCTGGTGAAAAGAAGGGAGATTCTTTTGCCTACCAACTTTCAGGCAAAGGATAATGCGCTATCACAAAAAACCAAATCAAAAATTACTTCGGAACTTCCATTCATTGACTTACATATGGAAATGCTTGATGATCAATTAAATACCATAAATACACATGATATTTTCTTACATCAAATTAATGCATTTAAAAAATTCACCAATAAGATGATTCAGCAGCAGCATCCAAAATTCATTGTAATTCATGGCGTTGGAGAGGGGCGACTGAAGAATGAAATTAAGCTACTTGTCAATGGAAACAAGGGATTAATGATGCATGACGCCAACTATTCCAACCGAGGAGTTGGAGCTTCATTAATCGAAATCACAAAATCAAAAGTCAACACTTTTTAATTTCTTGGATGGGTAATATATCCTTTTTGACCGGACTTTAAATCAAAGACCCATTCATAATTCCCAATAAAATGACTGGTAGAAAACCCCAATTTAGGATAATATTTCAAGGGGAAATTTACATGATTATCTGCGCTTAACCCTCTAGCGATAACTTGAGGGGCGATTCCATCTTGAAGACATGGAGCGACTTTTCCTACACCATTAATTAACACACCATACTGCCACACTTCCCTCCAATAAGAGGTATTGATTGTTCCACTGCCTGCATTTTCAGCTGCAAAAATATAAAACCCTCCTCCATTTATACTTCCTTTGATTACATCTAAAATCCCCAATGCATAAGCGTATCCCATGGAATGAGCCACAATAAATACCGTGTCATTTTTTGAATTATTAGGCAGCTCATTCAAAATAGACAATAAATTTTTACCTGCAATACGTCCATTCTGTCTGCGTAAATCAAAGCCCTCTTTATTAGGGTTTCTTTGCAAAATACTTAAAGTGCGGATAATTTTTCCCGTAGCAGTTTTAGTGAAAAAACAATGATGTTTCTTTAAATTCTCACACCGACTAGGATACGATGTTTGGGCTAAAACAAAAGCCTCCAAGGAAGCATAATTAGAAGTACTTGCAGAATGGTGCCCATCGGCATAAAAAACTTCTGATGGATTTATTTGATCAATAATTCTTTGATCAAAATGTTTCCATGGAGTCCAATAATCATATCTATCATTACTGTATATAATATTTTTGCTGCTGGGAAACTCTGTTCCGTTTTTACCGATTGCTTTTAAATGTCCATTTAAATTCAGGGCTAATGAAACGGGTCTATAACCATTAACAAATAACAAAATGCGTCTAGCAGGATCGACATGATCCAATTTATAATCAATACAAAGTCCAGAATAATTGTACACATTGACTTTTACTAATTTTCCATTCTGCCATTTACGAATTACAAAATAATGCGTGTTCGCAGAAAGTTTTTTATCCTTAATTTGTAAATTATTACTTGAATAAATAAATTTCAAATAAGTCTGACTCCCTCTTGAATCCTCATCAAAATAAAGGACTTTTTTCATTTTCATAGTCCTCCAAACACGATTCTTTTTGACGAAGATTTGACTTTGTAAATATTTCGAATTTCTTAAAAGAAAGGCAGGGTTTTGTTCTATTTCTTTGAAAAGTGAATTTTCAGAATACCCTGTAAAGTCATCCAATGTAGCGGTTGATAAGAAAGTACTGGTATAAAGTACATCTATTAATAGATAAGAACCAATGATCGCACCTGAAGTAATGATCCATATCAGTAATTTATAAAGCCTTAGTCTCCACTTTTTTGGCCAACGACTTTCTCTAATAGTACTGTTGATACGCTTTCTAATGAGTAATAAAACGAAAACTAGAATTGAAAAAATTAGGATATGCAATGGACTTATAATCCACTTTTGACTCAAAAAAATGGGCCTTATGAGTGGGTTTTTGAGATTTAAATATAGCGCATAATCATTCAGTTTAGTAGGCCTAAAAATAGACTTAATACTTTCTTGATTTTCAAGAACTATATTCCCGTCTTGATCTTCAGTCCAAAAATATTGTGCAACTTGTCCATTATTACTGCTGATATTTTCAAAATCATCATAGCGCTGGAACATAGAATTTGCAGCATACAAATCCTTCTTACATTGTTCTGTTAACTCAAAAGTTTTGGTGGAATCGAGAATCATTTCCTCCCCCATTGAAAGTGACAGAGCACCGCAAAGATATTTCTCAAAATTTGGAGCGTCTCGAGCTATAAATAAAATATTTTCATCTTGTATGGAGGAATAATAAACAGAAGTATCAGCAAATCTTTGCACTATAAAAACATAAAAATCATTCTGTTCTATGGGTCTTTTCGTATTAAAAAACAGATCTCGACAATACCGCATTTGGAGACTGTAGGCTGCCTTTTCCAAATCAGGAGTATTCCAAATCTTTGGGAAGGACTTATCAGAAACGTGGAAATGATCAAAATTGCTCTTTATATTAGCCTCCATAAAGAAAGACTGCACGAATTGCTGTTCTCTTAAATTAACTTCTTGATTTTGATGAGTAGTAACAAAATGAATATTTACTAATTTCTGAGTTTCTTGAGCATAAAAAATGCTCCCCGAAATGAAGAGCATAATAATAGCTAAAAAGAAATTTTTGAGCATCTCTTTTATAAATGAAGGAAATTCTTTTTAGCCAATAACTCCTCTTCAGACTCCCGATAATCGGGATCATCAACACAGCAGTCCACCGGACAAACTGCAGCACATTGAGGTTCATCATGAAACCCTACACATTCAGTACATTTATCGTGTGAAATAAAATAAACATCCATATTTACAGGTGCGAAAGCATGATCTGCGTCAATTTCATCACCATCTAGTGTGGTCAGCATCCCTTTAAGCGAAGTTCCGTCAGCATATTTCCATTCAGCACCGCCTTCATATATTGCGTTGTTCGGACATTCTGGTTCACATGCCCCACAATTGATACACTCATCCGTAATCGTAATCGCCATAACAAAATCAATTTTGGTACAAATATAGTTATGCTTTATGAAAACTTTAGTTCTTCTGCCTATAAAAATAGAACTTAGCGTAACTTTGTACCGTGAAACAAGAAGATATCATCAAAGGATTTGTCCAATTAGGAGCTGTGTTTAGTTCATTAGGAATGAATGAGCCTTGGTCAATTGAGAAAAAAATAAGTGAAAATTCCTACAATGGATTTTCTGTAGCAATCGAAAGAGAAGTATTTCATAACGGATGGTTTGAAGGATCCATGATTAAAAAATCATTGCTTGGAATTACCTCTTGGCTTGATTTAGATACCTTAAAAAATTGGGCAAATCAATATCCATTTCAAGAAAAGAGCAAGACTATTGCTGTAATCATGGCGAGTAATATTCCATTGGTTGGGTTTCATGATTTTCTATGTGTATTAATTTCTGGCAATAAAATTCAAATAAAACTCAGCACAGAAGACAATCGACTGTTCAAGTGGATTAGAACTGCCTTAATTGAAATCGATCCGGAATTTGCTTTATTAATTGATATTCCTGAAGGAAAATTAAGTGGTTTTGATGCAGTGATAGCAACAGGAGGAGGCGCTTCAGTACTGCATTTCAAATCCTATTTCTCACAGGTTCCACATCTTTTTAGAGGCAACAGAAGTTCCATAGCGGTATTGACAGGCAAAGAAAGCGACGCGGATATGAGCGCTCTAGGAAAAGATATTTTTGATTATTTCGGAAGAGGTTGTCGCAATGTGAGTCATCTTTTACTTCCAAAAGATTTTGAATTAAATCGATTTTTTGAAGGAATTGTTTCCTATTCAGAAGTAATCAATAATAAGAAATATGGTAATAATTACGATTACAATAAGGCCATTCATTTAATGAATTTGGTGCCATTTCTAGACAATAATTTTATGCTTTTAATGGAAAATGAACAACTTCAAGCACCATTATCAATGGTTTATTACCATTATTATTCTAATGAAGAGGAACTCAACAACTATTTAAAAGCTCATAAAGAACAATTGCAATGTATTGTTGGTTTGGACTATTTGCCTTTTGGGAGTACTCAAGAACCGCAGATTAAAGACTATGCAGACGGTATTGATACAATGCATTGGTTAAGTAATCAATTGTAAATCAAAGCTATTTTTAATCATCAATTCACTAATTCAAGCGCAATGCTTAACTTTGCTCCATGTCATTACTAAATCAAAATGCAATTCGCTATAAAACATTAGCAGAAATTGAAATAATGCGCGAAGCTGCACAGATTGTTAGTCGAACCTTAGGTAAAGTAGCTTTACACATGCATCCAGGCACTACTCCAAGGCAATTAGACACCCTTGCTGAAGCCTATATTAGATCCCAAAATGCAATTCCTGGATTCTTGGGCTTGTATGGTTGTCCAAGTACTTTGCTGATTTCAGTAAATGAGCAAGTAGTGCATGGTTTGCCAACAGATCGTCCGTTTCAAGAGGGAGATATTGTTTCTGTTGATTGTGGCTCAGTTTATAAAGGATATTATGGAGACCACGCCTATACTTTTGAAATTGGTGAAGTAGATCCAGCAATAAGAAATTTATTAGAAGTCACAAAAGAATGCTTGTACTTAGGTATTGAAGCTTGTACTACTTCCAATCGCATTGAAGATATTGGCTTTGCAATTCAGAAACATGCCGAAAAACATGGCTATGGAGTTGTGCGAGATTTGGTTGGACATGGACTTGGAAAAGCCTTACACGAAGAACCACAAGTTCCTAATTATGGAAGAAGAGGTAAGGGGAAAAAAATTCAGAATGGATTGACAATTGCTATTGAACCGATGATCAACATGGGTACAGAAAAAGTAAAAACATTAGAAGATCAATGGACAATTGTTACCGCTGATGGCTTACCCAGTGCACATTTTGAACACGACATAGCAGTAATTGATGGGAAGCCTGAAATTCTTTCCACTT
>Ga0304728_1000401_pt1 | contig 37068 bp, 28 predicted proteins | sample C_130625_MF_Meta_FD_190476 | JGI IMG/M metagenome (GOLD analysis project Ga0304728, IMG submission 190476) | Freshwater microbial communities from Lake Croche, Canada to study carbon cycling - C_130625_MF_MetaG (v2) (version 2) | ecosystem: Environmental > Aquatic > Freshwater > Lake | place... | reverse complement strand
CGATCTCGGCCATGTACATATTATCATTATCCCAGGATTTACTGTTACCAGCTAAGTTAATGCTGTTCCAATCGTAAATGGATTGATTACTTATAGGCATAGCTACCGAATTATACAATGGTTGCTGAGTAGCTGTATATGTTTCTGCAGGACCTGTAGTCAAAAGTCCGATACCTGTGTAGGTTGCTGCATAAGGATCGGTGGTAGCATATGTACCGGATGTATACCTAGTCATTGCCCAGTAAGGCGTTTGTCCTGGAGAACCGATCTGGAAAATAGATCTAGTTTCTGCACCACCTGTTATGAAATAAGTTGGAGCAGCCGTATATGGTGTAGTTGAACCAAGTACGTTTCCGTTACCGTAAACCTGGCCGTTTGCCATTGTAATTAAGCCAGTGACAGGATTCCAACCTGGTTTCCCCAAGGCAATCCAATCTGTGTAGTAGTCTCTAGGGGTTGTAAAATTAGGCCTAACGGATTGGTTTTTGTAGCTAAACCAAGAAGCTGCCACTGTTGTATTCTTAAATGGTTTAGCCTTTACTTGAAAACTAAGACGACGTGCGTCTTCTCCTGATGGTTTACGAATAAAGTCCGTGTGATCGTTTGCATAGCTAGCTCTGACCGCCAACCTGTTTCTTAGGATCATTCGGTTTACGTCTAATGATGAACGCCAGCCGCCGTAGCTATCACCACGGTTTTCTACCTTAGTGAAGTCACGAGTTAGATTGGCAGTTGCAGGTACTTGATTTACGGTACCCGAAGCATTGCCTAAGCCGAAAATATTAGCGTTAGGTCCTCGACTTAGTTCGATTGAGTCTAGCCAAAGTGGATCGACTGGTACGCGACTAGTCGTTGCCATATTATTAAATGCAATATTAGCATTACCTATACCACGCACTCGGTTTGCATTGTTTGGGTTAAGACTTACTTGGTCCACTACAGCGCCCGTGCGATCAGTGTCGAATTGCGAGTACGATCCAGTGCCTTCAGTGCTAGCCATGTAGTCAAAAACATCGTTGATATCGCGCATAGCAAAATCACTCATCTGTTCCTTAGTCATTACGGTAAGGGACTGACCAAGGTCCTCAACTTTTGAGTTTATACGTGTACCCGACATAGAATTTGCTGCAAAATAGCCCTTGTTTGCGGATACGACTTCGAAAGGCGAAAGAGTAACTACTTCTTTATCTTTTGTATCTTGAGTAGGAGTACTTTCTACAGGAATAGCAGTCTTAGGGGCTGTCTCTGTTGTAGCCGTTGTGGTAGTTGACAGGGCGGCTTGGGCGTATGCCTGATTGGTGTTAATAACTAGCAAACTAGTAAACACTCCGACTAGGCAAATAAGCCGGCGCTGAATAGGGTTAATTTTGTTCATAAATTGGATGTTAGTTTAGGGTAAAGTGCAAATAGCATTACGTATATCTTGAGAAGGGGAAAACAGAGTAAATTAGAGGGGAATCTTTTTTCTAGCTATAAAAAATAGGCATAATTTAAACTGCAGTACCTGCTATTTTAACGGACAGTCAGATTTATGTAAAAGTACAACAGTTTGAGTTATTTTTATATAGCAATAAATTAGCATTCAAATAACTTCAAATTTAGATAATGAAAAAGGTCTTTCTAATTTGCACAGCCTTAATCACCAGTTCTATTTATAGCGCAACGCTTGAAAGCTATGTAGAGCATGCACCATTTAAAATGGGCAAAATTGAAGCCCCAGTTTTTGCTGATAGAAACTTTTCGATACTAAATTTTGGCGCTATAGGTGATGGGCATGTACTTAATACTAAAGCTTTTAGCAGTGCCATCAAGGCATGCGCAGATGCTGGTGGAGGCCATGTGATAGTTCCCCCCGGTTTGTGGCTTACTGGGCCTATAGAACTGCTCAGCAATGTTGATCTGCATACAGAACGGGGTGCAATAATACAATTTACCTCTGATCATAGCCTTTACCCGATTATTAAGCGAGGGAGTCGTGGTTTTGCGGTAGTTTCTCCACTGACTGGTTCGGGACTTAAAAATGTAGGCGTAACTGGAGAGGGTATCTTTGATGGGGCTGGTGAAACTTGGAGGCCCTTGAAGCGTGGTAAAGCAACCGATACTCAGTGGAAGGAGTTCCTGGCTAACGGAGGTGTAACAGATGAAGATGAATCTATGGGCTGGCCAACAAAAGCTGCTCGAGATGGTTTAGCCTATATATCCCGTTTATTAAAGTCTCAGAAGCATGTTAGTGAGGAAGATCTTATTAGCGCTCGTGATGCACTGAGGCCAATTTTATTCACCCTGTTTAATTGTGAGAATGTACTTATTGAAGATGTCACAATTCGCAATTCACCTAATTTTGCATTTGATCCAAGTCACTGTAAAAATCTCATCGCTAGGCATGTATCGATATTCAATGAATGGTGGGCGCAGAACGGTGATGGTATGGATATTTCTAGCTGCGAAGATGTAGTTCTTTATCGCTGCACTGTGAGTGCAGGAGATGATGGTATCTGCATGAAATCTGCGGCTCATAACATAATTGTGGCTGAATGTACGGTATATCACGGACATGGCGGTTTTGTTATTGGAAGCAATACTGACGGTGGAATGTCCTGTATTTGGGCAACGCAGTGCGACTTTATTGGTACAGACAAGGGTATACGTGTGAAGAGTAGTCTAGGGCGTGGTGGGGTGGTGGATCACATCTATATCGATCATATATACATGAAAGATATTACAACCGATGCCATTGGCTTTGACACTTATTATGAAAAAGATTCAACCAGTGCTGTTAAGCTAGATCCCCTATACCGAGTGCCTGAATTTAAAGATTTTTTTATTAAGGACATTTGTTGTCTTAACGCTGGTACTGCCATTGCAATGACAGGTATGCCAGATCACCCAATACATAATATTGTTATTGAGAATGCCACAATTACTGCAAAGCGGGGAATACACCTAAAATCTGTAGTTTCAATTACGTTTAAAAACATAATTGTTCATACGCCTGAGAATCCACCACTCACTGAAGCTGCAGTCAAAGACGTTATTTTTACTCAGTGAATGATAGATTTATTAAGCGCTTTGATTGGCTTAGTTTGTAAAAGTAGACTTGTAGCTAAAAATATTTGCTCAATTACTTCGATCGTTTTAATGCTGCATGAGTTCTATGCAGCCGCTTAATGTTGAGTCATTACATTAGTATTTTATCTGCAAGTTCGTTAGCATCAATCCAAGCATCTTCAATTCTTGATCGGCTTCCCCAGTCGCCTACGCATGCTAGGTTTAAGTTTGTGTCAAAATAAGGTGTGTTACGTGTCTTATCATCATGTGATTTACTCAACAAGGCATAGCGCCAACGATGTAGAGAAAAATAATCGGGAAAGCTTAACTCTATATTTAATATTTTATTGAGTTCCCTGCGAAGAAATATCTCCGTTTGCTGTAAGTCATCATTAACATGTTCTTCAGCCCATGTATTACTTGAATGCACCACAAGCGCAGTGTGGTTATCGTTGCGCCCAGGCTTAGATGAATTAACAGCAATCCATTCAATTGGGCTATTATGTACTTTAGCACCAATCCATGTTTTATCCCATTTTTTATGGAATCCAAACATCATTGTGAAACATGCAAGAAATTTAGAATTACTTATAGATGTATTCTCAGGTAAGAAAGTATTAAATAACTTGCAGGTTTGTACGGGCGGAATAGTCGATATCACTAGATCAAATTCGCCTAAACTTTCTCCGTTTTTATCCACCAAGTGCCAACTCTTGGAATCTTTAAAACTCAGTGGAGCAACTTCGCAATTAAGACGAATATTTATTCCATCAGCCATCTTCTTGCAAAGATTATTCATTCCAGGGCACGCTACATAGTGAGGTTCAACCCAGAGTCTATTTGTCGTTTTTTTATTAACCTCAAGAGTCACGACTTTTCCTATCCATTCTTGCACAATCCCAGATCTTAAATAAGGAGTAATAAATTGAGTAAATTTTTTATCGCGTGCCGTAAAAAACTGGGTGCCGTGATCGAATGCAAATGGCTCAGCTTGTCGTGTCGCCATGCGACCACCAATGCCCCTTGATTTCTCAAGAACGACAACCTCAAATGTACTATTAAGACGATTTGCTAGTGTTAATCCAGATATCCCAGCACCAATGATGGCTATACGTTTTTTCATACTATGTTGATTCTAGATATTTAGTAGCTTTACTGCTCTAATTCACGATCAATCAATCTGGTAAGTTTTTCATGTTTAGTTTTTCTACCGTAAACACGTTTACGCCATATAATGAAACTTTTATTTTTAAGATTTTTACGCATTATAGCAATTACTTCACTTTCTGTATAACCAGTGTCTCTTTTGATTTTATCAAATGAGACGTCGTCAGCCCATGCCGAGGCTATAATAGAACTTATCAAACCTTCTGTTAATATTTGTTTCACGCTTTAACTTTTGTTTTAAGGCTAGATAAGCCACCATCAACACCTAGAATTTGTCCCGTAATCCAATTATTTTCTGAATTAAGAAAAAATACAATGGCACGAGCCACATCATCAGCTTTACCCAATCGTCCCAGTGCATGCATGCTTTCAGATATTTTTCTTGAACTTTCGTTTCCTGTGATTGAAACAGTCATTTGGGTTTCTGTTAAGCCGGGTGCTACAGCATTGATACGTAAATTCTGGCTAGCATAGGTTGCAGCTGACGAAAGAGTTAGGCCTATAATGCCTGCTTTTGCTGCAGCTATGGCTTCATGATTTGCTAAGCCTGTCATTGCTGCAGCTGAAGATACGAGTACAACTGAACCACCGTTTTTCATATATTTACCTGCTGATCTTACGGTTGCGAAAGCTGTAGTGAGGGAAGCATTAATGACTGATAGATATTGTTCTTTGTTCGTTAAATGAGCAGATCGTAACAGAAGTGAACCGCTGCAGTTAACAACACCGTCAATGTCACCCACTTGCTGGAATAACTGATCAACAGCATCGAAGTCAGTGGCATCCAAAAAAGCATCTGGTTTTATTTTACTACTATCTCGTGCGGTCTTGAATACTGAGTGACCTGATTGCTCTAAAAGTCTTGATGTTGCCTGACCTATGCTACTGCTTGCTGCTATGATTAGATAACGTGACATAAAATATATTTATTAGTTTTGATAGGATCTACTTTTGATGTTTAGTAATGAATTAAACATCCTAGTTCTTAAATAGAAATACTACTTTAAATATTCAAAGTGTGGTGTCAGTGGTAATTCTTTCATAGGTATATGAAAAACTTCTGTAGTGGCTGGTGACAAAGGAGGAATAATCCAATCCCATTTTGCAGATACGCTGCGGCCGGCTTTTGTCTCTTGATTGCAGAATTTAGTAAACTCAGTTGAAGCGGTATGGTGATCTACAATTTTGATACCTTCTTTTGCAAACGAGTATAACACAGCTTCATTGAGTTCAAGGAGTGCTCGGTCTTTCCATAAACTCATCGATTTAATCTGCTCTAGACCTAGTTTCTCTGCAATTACAGGAAGTTGATTGTAGCGCTGCTCGTCTGATAGGTCTCTTGCTCCTATTTCAGTACCCATGTACCAGCCGTTAAATGGTGCTGCCGTAAAGTTTGTGCCAGCAGCATGAAAAGTCATATCACTTACAATTGGTACTGCATACCATTTTAATTTTAATTTCTCAAACCATGTATATTTCGGATGACTGAGTTGTATTTCCCGTACTAAATTATCTTCCAATTCAAATAGATGAGGTTTTCCATCGTTGCCTGATATAATCCAAGGTAATAAATCAAAGCGGCTACGTTCTGTAGGGCAATTCCAGCCCAATTTTAACGCGAGTTCAGTTACAGCACTATTTTTAGGATCCCCAAGAATTGATCCGTCACTGCTTTTATAACCTGCATACGAGCAAAGTTGGTTATTCCAGATGCGAGGGCTTGTCCCATTTTTTGGATCATTAGGCGCAAAGACTGTCATTACCGATTTAATCGTGCCATCTGTTTGAGCCAGTTCTAGGTGACTTCTTAGACTTTCTGCGATCTCATCGGCAGTTTTTAGACTTCTTTGATCACGAACTGTAAGACTACGCCAAAATAATCTTCCAATACAGCGGCTCTGATTTCTCCAAGCAATTCGTCCAGCCCATGTTAATTCATCACTTGAGAACGGTACTGGATCTCCCTTCTCTATGGCCTGTGCGTATACGGAGCTCCTTTTAGTGAGTATGCTTCCAGTATGTACTTCATTTAAGAATGCAATTTCTTGATCTAGGGTAAAGCCAGTAGTCCGACTGTTATTATTCTGTATAACGCTATGGAAAGGGCAGGCTGGCATATGGCAAAGCGAATTCTGTATTTTGAAGACCTACCTATAAAAATACGCTATCTGGCCTTCAACGATTTTTGGATTAAAACTCTTCACTTCGAGTTATCGATTAAGTGTTTTAATTTCTGTATTTTAGGTTTTATGACTACAGAACAATAACCCTGATTGGGATGTTTTGTAAAATAATCTTGGTGATAATCCTCTGCTGCCCAAAATTTACTTAATGGTAATATCTGAGTAGTAATAGGCTCTTTGTATAGATTTTGTATTTCTAATTTTGATTTTTCTGCCGCAGTTTTTTGTATTAAGCTACTATATAAAATTATTGAGCGGTATTGATCACCCATATCATTTCCCTGACCCCCCATTTGAGTAGGATTATGAACATGCCAAAAAAACGCTAAAAGTTTTTCTAAATTCGTCTTTTGAGGATCGTAATCGATTTTAATAACTTCGGCATGTCCGGTTGTTTCACTACAGACTTGCTCGTAGGTTGGGTTAGAGGTCGTTCCCCCTGCGTATCCAGAAGTAATGTGAGTAACCCCTGGAAGTAACTTATAAGCAGCCTCAAGACACCAAAAACAACCGCCACCTAGAATGATTGTATCTGCTTTTAAGCTAGGTGTAGTAGTTGATGTAAAGTAAGAGCACATAAATATTAAATATAATAGTGGTGTTTTAGTCATATAATACATCTACCTAGCTAGAAAAATTGAAAGCAATGCGTATGTTATCGGGATAGGGTTCTGCTTCCATGATGCCGCCAGAATTTTGCTTAACGTGTACTGTTGTCATGCGGCCTGAGGCGATCTGGGTCCACTTTCCGGCGCGGTCTTTCTCAAAAATATACTCATAACATAAACTATTTTCACTCAATTTACTAATTGTTGCATTTACACGCACAAGGTCACCAAGCTGCACAGATCTAATAAAATTACATGAAGCTTCACGTCTTGGCCAACCACGTCTAATTCCTTCAGCCGAAGTACTCATCATTGTTATGCCTTCAGTACGAAACCATTCATGTTCACATATTTCCATCCACTTATAAAAATTAGAAAAATGCATAATTCCAGCCGCATCAGTTTCATGAAACTCTACGCGTCGTGTTATAGAAAATGTTGAACTAGCCATACCGGTAAGATGTGGACAAATAGCTGTTTGTCAAAAAGGTCGTTTTTGCTACTTTATGACTGAACAAATGCTTTGGTCACTATATGCTAAAATTTATTATTGTTCTTCTTTTTTAGACCGCCCTTTGGATTTTGAAGATTCAATGCAGAGCGATATGGCTATTAATTTAATCTGGGAGGGTAGGAAGCGTTTATTTAGACCTCGTTTTGAGCTAGTGCTCAGAAATTACTCATATCGAGTCTATCTATAGATTATGAATTTTATACATATAAGTTTTTCGTTTAGATAGTATTGATTGCTGTATAAAGTAAGGTTAAACATCTATTTATTCTCATAAACTGGGTCCGTTTTATCGGGTGTACCCCAGAAGCAGTTGATTTATTATTCTTTAAATTAGTTAAGATAGTATTATAGTCTTTTTTATTATTTACCTCTTAAAATATTGATCTAAATGCTAAATAATTTATCTGTTAACTTAACCATATTTAAATTGTTTAGGCTTTTACGTTCTCGGTTACCTTGGTTGAATCTACCCGTTACGTTTCTGGTGTTTCTTTTGCAAAAAACTCCAGTGCTCAATCTTATATCTCTTGGGGATGAGGCGGTTCCGTCATTACCAGCTGCATCAATTCTTAAATCGGCGTTTATAGCGGCTGCTTCGATTGGCTCGGTACATACACTTGTTGGAGCTTCGGGTATTGTAACTACTCCTGCCACATTGACTGCAACTGCTGGAGTGGCATCTACGGGTGTTGTTTTTACTGTAGCCGGTGCTGATTCAGCACCTAAGTGCTGGGTTGTAACTGGTGTCTTGCCCCCTGGTATGAACTTTTCTGGTTTGACCTCAGCTGGTACTGTAAACGTAACTACATCTGGTGGATATGCCACCTTGACTGGAACGCCTAGTACTGCTGGCACCTTTAGTTTTTCAATGATAGCCTATTCGGAAATAAATGCGAAGGGCTATAATACGAATTCTAAGTCATATACGGTGACTGTTAAAGCAGGGACTGTATCTGCACCTGTTATTACTTCATCTCCGCCTTCAACTCAAACAGTAGCTTTAGGCTCTACGCTTAATCTTACAATTCTAGTCAGTGGCACAGATGCCACTACCTATCAGTGGCAGCTAGATGGGAGTAATATTAATGGAGCTACGGCATCTGTCCTAAGTATATCGTCTGTAAGTGCAGCTAATGCCGGTTCCTATACATGTGTCGTAACTAATGCAGCAGGAACACTCACCTCGTCACCTGCTAGTGTTATTGTCTCAACTCCACCTGTTATTGTTTCTTCGCCACTAGCAAAACAATCTGTGGCAGTAGGTGCCACGGTAAATCTATCAGTAGTTGCGAGTTCACCAACGGCAGTAAATTATCAATGGCAATTTAACTCGGTTAACATCTTTGGCGCCACAGCTTCAACTTTAACGCTTAATTCTGTAACGGCTGCAAATGCTGGAAGTTACGTTTGTATTGTATCTAATCTTTTAGGAATAGCGACCAGCAGTCCTTCAGTACTAAGTATATCCCCAGCAGGCTCGCCTACGATTACACTTAATCCTTCATCACAGACAATTTCATCTGGATCTACAATAGTCTTCAAAACACAATCAACATCTGCACTAGCATCGACTTATCAGTGGTATCTTAATGGTGTGGCGATTGCTGGTGCTACATCATCTACTTTGTTTATTCCAGCAGCTACATCCGCAAATGCTGGTGCTTATAGTTGTACAGTAACCAATGCTGCTGGATCTGCATCCACTTTACTTGCACAATTAACCCTTCTTAATACGACTAATCCGGGTCGACTTGTTAATTTATCGGTACTCACAATGGATGGACCAGGTTCGCAAATGCTAACACTTGGTTTTGTTAATGGTGGTGCTGGTACAACGGGAACAGAACCACTGCTTATACGAGCATCTGGACCAGCATTAACTGCTTTTGGTCTTAATAACGTGCTTGCCGATCCTACGCTTAAAGTTTTGCAGGGGAGTAATGTTGTTGCATCAAATGATAATTGGGGATCTACGGCTGCTAATATAAATGCTGTTAATGTAGCTGATGCTGCTACGGGTGCTTTTGCATTAACGCCTACCACTAGCCTTGATGCAGCTGTAGTCCAGGCATTGCCGAGTGTGTCAGGTGGCTATACGGTTCAAGTATTAGGTAATGGCACTGGTGTTGGTAATGCTTTAGCAGAGGTTTATGACAACACAGCTAACTATACAGTAACTTCGCCAAGGTTGATTAATTTGTCCTGCTTACAGCAAGTTCCTGTTAAAGGACTTTTATCAGCTGGTTTTGCTATTAGTGGTGCTACGGCCAAGACTGTATTAATTAGAGCTTCTGGTCCAACCTTAGCATCTTTTGGGGTACTTGGTACTATGACTGATCCACAATTAAACGTGTTTTCTGGTACTACTGTAATAGCTTCAAATGCAGGTTGGGGTGGTGATGTTTCTATTACAGCAGCTAACAGTGCCACAGGTGCATTTCAGTTTGCTAGTGCATCCAGTAAAGATTCAGCAGTAGTGATGACTCTGGCCCCTGGCTCATATACTGTACAAGCAACCAGTGTTTCCGAAACTGCCGGTGTTACAATGATTGAGGTGTATGAGGTGCAGTAAAAGGTGTGCTCTCCGAGTACGGGCTTAAACAGCTTGCTTTTTATCGGTAGTAATAGAGTTTTAATGAGATTGCGCAAAAAACTTCAACATATTTGCATACTTACTGCATGGCTTTTTGCAACAGGAGCTCAGTGGGATATTGCGCAAACCTTTGCATGGGCTAAGATGTTTTCTAGCTACTCCGAAAGCATGTCTGTAGGAACTGCTATAAAAAAGACTTTTAGCGGTAAGATGTGTGCTCTTTGTAAAGCAGTAGACGCTGCTAAACAACAGCAAACAGCTACATCTCTACCATCTGCTGGTTTCGGAGCTAAGATGATTTTTGTATTACAGGAAAAGTCTGTATTTATTTTTGCAACTGCTGATATATTACGCTGGTCGCTTAGCGACTCTATGTATGGCAGTTTCGAACATGTAGGTCCACCGACTCCTCCTCCAAGGGGACTAGTTTAATACTACCTTTCGTACTTGGTTATAAATAGATTTTAGATTTCTGCATAAGCAGAAACTGCAGTCTTCATCAGGTATTTTAAACTGTTAATCGGTTTAAGGCTTACATAACAGTCTGCCTTTATTGTTACACCTCTTATCTTATTGCATTTCAGCATCTGTTAACTTGTCCATGTTTCGATCAAATTTTTTCAGAGCACAACTTAGATATACACGAACATTTTTGATGTATGTTATATTAGGCTTTGTCTTTTTGTGTGTAGGCGGGAATTCAAGCGAGCTATCTAGCAGTAACACAATTCAGACACTTCCAAAATACACTGTAAATGATGTAGCTGCACTACAGCCTGAGTATCATTTACCTCAAACGCTTCAATCGGTATCATTTACTCAAACAGAAGACACAATTAATTTAGTTGATGTCGAAGATGCTGTAAAATACATGCCTAGTATTTTTATACGTAAAAGAAACTATGGCGATACACAGCCAGTACTGGCTTCGCGTACTTGGGGTGTAAATTCGAGTGCTCGTAGTTTAGTTTATGCTGATGGTGTTCTACTCTCTGCATTAATAGCTAACAATAATACACTGGGTGCTCCACGTTGGGGTATGGTATCACCTTTAGAGATTGATCATATTGACGTTCTGTATGGTCCCTATGCTGCAGCCTATGCAGGCAATTCAATGGGTGCAGTTGTTGAAATTACAACACGTATGCCCCAGCACTTCGAATGTACGATCTCTCAAACAGAAGCCCTGCAATCGTTTAGTCTTTATTCAACTAAGCAGGACTATCGTGCCAATCAATCGGCTGTTAGTTTTGGTAACCGCGTTGGAAAGTGGTCTTTTTGGGTAAGTGCTAATTATGAAAATACGCATTCGCAACCCCTTACATTTGTAACTGCAACTACTTTACCTTCTGGTACCACGGGAGGCGTGCTCGCTTTTAATAAATTAGGGCAAGTAGCTAATCTACTTGGTGCAACTGGTATCTTAGAAAGCAATTTTGATAACGCTAAACTAAAAGTAAATTACATGATATCACCTAGTGTCAGTGCTACCTATTCACTGGGGTACTGGACTAATAATTCAAACTCATCGGTCCAGACGTATCTTAAGGATTCATCTGGGAATCCTACGTATGCTGGACAGTCTGGATTTGCGAGTGGGTTTTACTCTATAATTGAAGAGCACACGATGCAGAGTATTTCTTTAAAGTCTTCAGGCTCTCGTGCTTTTGACTGGCATTTTGTTGCGAGTACTTATGACTATAACAAGGATAGTCAAAAAAGTCCACTTTCTGCCTCAACAGTTGGAACTGCTTTTAGTACCAATGGTAAAGTTGCATTACTTGGCGGCACTGGCTGGGGTACGCTAGATTTTAAATCAGCTTGGCATCCTACAAGTAAAGATGATGGCCAAGAATTAAGTTTTGGTTTACATTATGATGATTATCGTTTGGTTAATCCTACGTATACTACACCAGATTGGAGTTCGGGACGTACATTCACAGCACTTAGTACCGAGGGTAACGGAAAAACTGCTCTAGATGCAGTATGGCTTCAGTATATATCTAAGCTATATCAAAACCTGCACCTTACTATAGGGGATAGATACGAAAATTGGAGTGCTTATGATGGTGTTAATATTAGTGGTACAACGACGGCTTACCAGCCAAAGGTTAAGCGAAGTGGCCAGTCTACTAAGGCAATGCTTGTATATGATTTTGCCCCTAGCTGGTTATTAGGTTTTTCAGTAGGATCGGCACTGCGTTTTCCGACAGCTTCTGAGTTGTATCAAATTGTATCTACTGGCTCAATTTACACAGTGCCTAATGCTAATCTAAAGCCAGAGCAGGTACTAGCAGATGAGCTACGTTTAGAGAAAAAGATAACAGGTGGAGTAATTAAAGTTTCGCTGTTCCAGGAAGTCACAATAGATGCTTTAATTTCTCAGTATGCTCCACTCGTTGTGGGTAGTTTAACAAATTATCAGTATGTCATGAATGTAGGAAAAATTCGCAATAGGGGAATCGAAGTATTCTCGTCATTTAATGATATATTAAAATCAAATATAGATCTGTCTAGCAGTGTAACCTATGTTGATTCAGCAATCCTAAATAATTCTGGGGTAGGTCAGTATTCTACTACGATTGGGAAGCATGCTCCTTATATTCCGCGTACAAGAGCCACTTTTACTACTACATACCACACGAGCAAGTCGCTGGCTTTGGCTCTTGGTGGACGATACAGTGGCCGTCAGTATTCAACTGTGGATAATGTGGACACTAATCCTGACACCTATGGTGGCTTTGATGAGTTTTTTGTCCTGGATACTCATTTTAATTATTCTATTAAAAATCACTGGAATTTATCCGGTGGTATAGATAATTTACTTAATCGTAAGTACTTCTTGTATCATCCATTTCCTCAGCGCACTGCTGTAATTGAGCTAAAAGCTAAATACTGATATTTTAAAGTTATGAAGTTTCTAATTCGAATAATTTCAGCTCTAAGTGTTATTTTGGTATCAAGTGGTTTTGCCCACGATACATGGCTTCAGACTAACACAAATGTAGTGCGTTTAAACGACGCCATATCAATTGATTTTATGCTTGGTAATCACGGCAATAGTCACCGTGACTTTAAAATAGCAGGTAAACCTAGCCTAGATTCAAGCACGATTGATGTTATCCAACCTGATGGGACAGTTTTTGATCTTAAGCCGTCTTTTACAGATAGAGGCTATGCCCCTAAGGAAGGATTTTGGACTGCGGTATTTCAGCCTACTAAACCCGGCATTTATCTTATTTCTCAGAAAGCTGAGCAAGTGGTTACCTATGCACCTGAGCGAGTTGTGCGTAGTGCTAAGGTGCTATTTTTGGCAGCCACCTTGTTAGATAAGGTTCCTATTACTAGTTTAGGCTATGATCATGTATTGGGGCATTCCTTAGAATTGGTGCCATGCAATAACCCTCTAGTACCTATGGGACCAGGAGTTCTCATTAAGATGAAGCTTCTGTATTACGGTAAGCCGCTAGCGCAGACTAAGGTATCATTTATCCCGCGTGGTGCAGTTTTATCCACAGATTTTGATAAAACCTATGAGCGTAAAACCGATCAGGATGGCATTGTTAGCTTTGAGCCTAAGGAAGCTAATCTATATCTGATTGTATCGCATTTTATTGATAATAACGGAAGTGGATCTAACTATAAATATACGAATTATTGTGCTACTCTAACTTTGATTGTGCCGGGTGTTTGTCCATGCTGTTCAGAGTGATAAATTACCTACTAGTTATGTAGTTTATCTGATAATAGAAATACCGTTTGGCGTAAACACAGGAGATTAATACTTTATAGCTCGCAAGGTATTTCTAAAGGTGGATAGTTCAACTTAATAAATTGACGACTTATTTATTAAATTGGAATGATATGTTATATTAAAATTTATATTTCTGTGAATGTATAAACGATTATTAACCATTTTATTTTTCATCCTTATACATACAGTATTACTGGCTGATCTACCTATTTTAAGCTCTTGGTTAACTATTAATTCTAATCAGTACGCACGTATTTACCAAGGATCTTCTTCTACTACTCAGACTGTGTGGCCTACTGCAATTAGTACACCAACATTTGGAGGCCAAAAATTACCTGCATATTCCGATGTTCAAAGAGTAAGCTACTCCAATTCTTATGTGTATATTAACGCTACTGGCTTAGCTAGTTATGCTATGGGGCCTTGGTTTAATAATGCAGCAAAATCAATATTATTTCAGAATTGGCCTTCTAATCAGAATAATATCATCAGATTTCCAATTAATCCAACGCCTGCTACGACTGGTGCTGTAACCACAAAAGGAGGGACTATAGCATTAGGTGTAAATGGAGTATCATTTTATAATGGAGGAGATGCATTTTCGTACACAAATGCTACTGGCCTAGACGCAATGGCGCCCTCGGGTGATGGTATCTGGAACCGCGATGCTATGTCTACGGAGATCGTTACCTTTGATCCAAGTTTAGCTCATCAACAAAATACTGGGCAGTATCATTATCACATAAATCCAATCGGCTTACGTTTTCAGATTGGTGATCACGTTGTATTCAATAGTAGTACTCGTACGTATAGTGAGGATGTTGGTCCTGCTAAGCACTCGCCAATTGTAGGATGGGCTTTTGATGGATATCCAATTTATGGTCCTTACGGCTACTCATCAACCTTGGATCAGACAAGTGGTATTAGGCGAATGGTATCCGGATATGTTGTACGTGACGGAAGCTATGGGACTACAAATCTAGTTACTCAGGGTAGAGTATCTCTACCTAGCTGGACAGTGACGGCTAAAAATTTAGCAAGTAGTATACTTAACTCTGGTCAATATGGTCCGAATGTTTCATCAACTCGACCACTTGGATATTATCAAGAGGATAATGATTATTTAGGCGATCATGGATATATTTTAGGCAAAGATTTCGATCTTAATAAATGCAACGCAAGGTACTGCGTAACGCCAGATTTTCCAAATGGTACATGGGCCTACTTCTTAACGATTAATGCATCTGGTACATCTGTGTATCCATATACAATTGGGCCTCAGTACTATGGGGCCGTGACTGGTGGCGCTGTTAAAGTAATTAATGAAACCGTGACTCAGTATGCGGTTGGAGGTGTAGCTTACCCTATCACACTTACTGCATCTAATATTAGTACAGGGGTAAATTTAAACTGGGCTTCAGTGGACGGCGGTTATTACAGCGTACAATATTCAAAAGATAATATAAATTGGATAACACTAGCTACTAATGTACCCAGTGCTGGTATGGTAACAAATTACAATACATCTATAATCAATGGTTATTACCGTGTTACCTTAACTTCCCTAGAAAATTATGATACCAATGAATCAGGTAGTGTAAATGCGGTAGGTGGGTCGTCTCAAACTCAAGTGTTGGGTTCTACGGGGACAGCGCATTTGATCAATATTTCTGCTTTAACTCCAGTAGGTGGTGTATCTGGAAATCCTGCTGCTGGATTTGTAGTTTCTGGCTTGGGTTCCAAGCCTTTTTTAATAAGAGGAGTTGGACCAACACTACAGGGCTATTCTGTGGCAAATCCAATCATGGATCCACAGCTGCAGTTATATACGGGCTCTAGCGTTATAGCATCTAATACAAATTGGTCATCAACTTTGTCACCAACATTCGTATCAGTTGGGGCATTTGCTTTAAATCCAAACAGTAAAGATGCTGCAATATTAAGTACACTATCGCAATCGAGTTACACGTCACCTATTAGTTCAAGCAGTAATTCATCTGGATTAGTACTACTTGAAGTATATGACACTAATTCAGCAATATCGCCCAATCTGATAAATTTATCTACAAAGAGCTATGTGTCCTCAGCAAATACATTTACTGTTGGATTTGTAATAGGTGGAACAGGAGGCTTGCAATTATTACTTAGAGGTATTGGTCCAACATTAACTCAATACAGTGTTCAAAACGCACTACTAAAGCCTACACTAACTCTATACCAAAATTCAAATGTACTTATGTCGAATAGTGGCTGGAGCAATTCAGCCAACTCAAGTGAAATACAAACCAAGGCTTCACAAGTAGGTGCATTTGCTTTGCCTATTGGCAGCGCAGACTCGGCTATTTTAGTCAATTTAGCACCCGGGGCGTATACCTTATCACTTACCTCTAGTGATGGAAATAGTGGAACAGGGCTTCTAGAGATTTATTTAGTTAAATAATTTCTAGATGAATAGAATACTTTATATCGTATTATATTTTTTTCTATTATATAATCTCCAATCTAAAGATATTATATTAAGCTTTAAACCGCTTTGGTCTACAAAGCCAGTAGCCATAGATTCTGCAGTATTTAATAATGCATATTCACAGAAAATAAAAATAACACGTTTATCTTTTCTTATATCTGAATTTACATTTATCAAACCAGATGGTGCTATTTTTTACTTAAAGGATAAATATGCTTTTATTGATGCAGAAAGTAATCAGCTAAGTATAACTCTAAGTGGTGTGCCTGAAGGGGATTATGCATCACTTAGATTCAAAATAGGTTTACCTGAAAACGTTGATTTATTAGATGCTTCGACTTGGGCTCCAGGGCACCCTTTAAATCCAATCGTTAATAAATTGTACTGGGGTTGGAGAGCAGGGTATGTCCATTTTGCTATTGAAGGTCTGTGGTCTGACTCCAAGGACTTAAACGAAGTTGAACGAGGATTTTCTTATCACATCGCACGTGACGCGGGCAATATGAGTGTCGATTTAGGAGTTCCTTTTTCAACACGTGATTTATCTGTAATTAATCTAAAGTTAGACATATCGGGCTTACTTCGGAGGCATAAGTTCGATATCAATGGTAATTATTCCAGTACGCATTCAAGGCCAGATGATTTGGTTGCTAAGCAATTTGCTCGTTTGATTTCATTGTCTGTTGGGTGGAGTGGTATTTCCAATTTATCTAGATCATACGTAAGTAGTTCTAAAAATACTCATACAGAAAGTAATAATACAGATTACGCTTTCTATATTCCTACTGGCTTTCCTAAACCTGAATTACCAAAAGATAATATTCTAACTACAAGGGGTATAGCATTAGGCAAAAAACTGTTTTCAGATACAAGACTCTCTGGAAATGGTACCCAGTCTTGCGAAACGTGTCATAATCCTCTCAAAGCATATGCAAGCTCTAATAAGATTGATTTAAGTGCCGAAGGATATGCTGGGACAAGAAATACTCCAAGTATCATGAATCTCGCATGGTCTTCTAAATTCGGCTGGGACGGCACAAAGAATTTAATGCGTGATCAAATTTTAAGTGCTATCGTTAGCAAAAATGAAATGAATGGATCTGTTAACGATGTTTTAACTCGCTTAAACAAAGATCCGGAAATAACGAATCAATTTAAAGAAGTTTTTGGTGATATTTTTATCACTGCGGATAGGTTAACTAAAGTTATTGAACAATATATCTTAACTATAACATCCCATGACTCTAAATTTGATAGAGCTATGAAAGGACAACTCTCTTTAACGGATGATGAAAAACGTGGATTCAAATTATTTATTACAGAATATGATCCAGTAAGAGGGCAATATGGAGCAGATTGCTTTCATTGCCACGGAGGAGCGCTTTTTACTGATTTTTCTGAAAGAGATAATGGCTTAGATATTAGTGCCTCAGATAAGGGTAAATTTAATGTTACTCGTAATTCACTTGATAAAGGTAGGTTTAAAACTCCATCTCTTCGTAATTGTGCTATCACTGCACCATATATGCACGATGGTCGCTTTAAAACGCTCGCTGATGTCATAGATCATTATAATTCACCACCTCGGCGAAATTTAAATTTAGATCCAAATATAGCCAAACATCCAGATAAGGGTATCGGATTAACTAAATCAGATGAAGATGCACTCGTCGCTTTTTTGGTTACATTAACCGATGCTCGTTTCACCGATTCTAAATACTAAATCAGTGAATTTGTGGATCCCGTTAATGACTCTATTGAATAGTTGGTGATTATTACAAATAAAACTACAATTGACTTAATGCGTTCACTCGATTTTCTACTTTTGATGTCAAAACTAAGAATAATTGCTAGTTTAATACTGGTTAGTAGCTTAAATCTTTTTGCACAAAAAAACCAGTCGAATTCTGGCTATAATCATATTGCCTCCGATAATAAAACTCCAGATGGCCTAAATATTGATGTAGGCACTGGATTTATTTACGGTCCTAATTTTCTTGGATCTAAAGAAAATCGATTAAATTTAGTTCCTTTATTGAAACTCATGTATGGAACTAAATTTAGTATATCATATGATGGAATAAGATATGATCTAGTAAATGCTGATGGTTTTACGGGTGGCGTCATAGGCAAGGTAGCATTTGAGCGCAGGGAAAATGACAATACTCCATTCAGTTTAACTGGATCAAAGTCAAAGGCCTTACTCGGTTTAGGAAATATTCCTACTTCATTTGAGGTGGGTGTCTACGGAGGTTATACTTTGAATTCCTATAAATTTAATTTGGAAATATTACAGGGTGTTTCTGGCAAGAATGAATTTATCGGTAATATAGGAATCCAGCGTACTGAAGATATTCATGAATACTTCTATTCAGCGGGTCCTCCGCTTATTTGGATTTTAGGTTTTGGAACACGTTTAGTTAATTCTAATTATAACAACCAGTACTTTGGTGTTAACGCATTACAGGCAGCTCGCTCAGGTTTATCACAATATAAAGCAAAATCAGGATTTGTATCCTATGGTTTTGATAACAACTTTGTACTTCCTATAACTCAATCTCTGGCAGCCGTAACTCTTTTGGGATATGATCGTTTGATTGGTAGTGCAGCATCCTCACCACTGGTAGTACAGCGAGGTTCTAAAAATCAATTCCGCTTTGCTCTCTTCTTTGTATACAAATTTGAGAATATTTTGAATTACTAGTGAATTAAGCTCAAGTATGCACTCCTGGTGCATTCATTTGCGTAATAACTGATCCATTGTTTCTCTAAGACCCTTCTTTTTTATATAGAGGCTTAGGAATTGGATATTGAGCAATCATCGCATAGTATTTTTAAAATATAATCATATTTTTTCTTCAGATACAGCGCTTAGATATCAGAAAATATTTGCTGCTATTAATACCGAATAGTTGGATTGATATATGTACTAAAATGAATAAACTTATTCCAAATGATCAATGAAGTTAAAATTACACGACGATCAGCAGTTGGGAAATTAGGAACTTTGCTTGCAGCCGGACTTTGGCCGGGTGTACTTAAAGCTAATAGTAGTAATCGAAAATATGTACCGATAAGATTCTCAGTACTTAATGATTTTCATCATGAGAATGAACAGTGTGACCATTGGTTTACTGAATTATTTCGAAGCGCAGGCGGCCATGGTGGAGTTTCATTCATTGCAGGTTTAGGCGACTTAGCAAACAAAGGTAAGAAAGAGAGTATCTCTGCTATCAAACGAATATCTATAGAAGGCAAGGTCCCTTTTTATACAGTACCTGGTAATCATGATAATGATCTAGAAGGAACAACTAACGTTTATAGTTCTATACTTCCTGACCGATTAAATTATTATTGGATTGTTAATGATTGGCAGTGTATCGCATTAGACTCTACGGATAGTAATAAATACAATAATACAGTCATTGGTGTGCATACGCTTGATTGGTTATCTAAGATTAGAACAAAGCTTGATCCTTTGAAGCCAACAGTCATTTTTACTCATTTTCCTATCGGATCAGGTATCAAGTATAGACCTATAAATGCTGAATCAGTTCTTGAATTACTTGTAGACTTTAATCTACGTGGTACTTTTTCAGGTCATTACCACAGTCAAACAAAAGCAACATTAAGAGATTTCGATTTAGTTACTAATGTATGCTGTTCGCGTGTGAGTAAGAATCATGATGGAACGCTTGTTAAAGGCTATTATGTATGTGACGGCCTAGAGAATGGTAATATTATACGAAAGTTCATTCCATTTTCAGTTTAACTATATAGTTTTTGAATTCTATTTTTTATATCTGGAATTTATTCCCATAATCTTGTTTATTATAATCATACTTAACACATAAATACTTGTGTAGTAGCTGGCTTCTAATTTGGCCAAATCAAACGTACTAATTATCTGACTAAGAAATGAACATTAAATATCGAATGCCTTTCTGTTTTCGTACATCCCAAGTTCTTTCTTTTACGTTTATAATTCTTATACTAAGTACTTTGTCTTCAACGGCATTAGCTACTAAGAGAAAGAATGTGCTTTTCATTATTGCGGATGATTTGAACACTATGCTTGCCTGCTATGGGGATCCTATAGCGAAAACACCAAATATAGATCGTTTAGCTGCAAGAGGTGTTCTTTTCAATCATGCCTATTGCACATATCCGTTATGTGGTCCTAGCAGAAATTCTTTCCTAACCGGGCTTTATCCTAATAGCACTGGTATCCTAGGTAATAACCAAATCTTTAGACAAACAATCCCAACTCAGATAAGCTTGCCTCAGGCATTCCGCTTAGATGGCTATTTAGCTGCTCGGTTGGGGAAACTTTACCATTACGGTGTACCGAATTCAATTGGTACTGATGGGCATGATGATCCCGCATCATGGGAATTACAGCTTAATCCTGCTGGAGTCGACCGACTTGAAGACCAAGGTAAAATATTTTCACTCATACCCGGACAATTTGGTGCAACTCTGAGTTGGTATGCCTCGCCTAAGGCAGATGATGAGCATACCGATGGGAAACTTGCAGCCGGTGCTGAGTGGGTCCTGGAGCATTGTTCTAAGAACCTAGATAGGCCATTTTTCTTAGCGGTGGGATTTTTCCGACCCCATACTCCCTATGTTGCTCCAGAGCATCCTTACTATGATCTTTATCCACTCAGAGATATGCCTGTAGCAGTTGGTGTTAAGCAAGATCAGGCTAATAAGCCAGCTGCTGCTTTCATGAGTTATAAAAAAGAACAGGATAAGTTAACAGATGACTTAAGACGTAAGGCGCTCCAAGGTTATTATGCCAGCATTAGTTTCATGGACGCTCAGGTGGGTAAAGTAATTGCTGCCCTTGATCGTTATGGCCTGAGTGATGATACTATAATAGTATTTACTAGCGATCATGGCTATCACACTGGTGAACACGGGTTGTGGCAAAAACAGAGCCTCTTTGAGAATTCAGCACACGTTCCTTTGATTATTGTAGTTCCTGGTTTGAGTAAGAAAAATACAGTTTCAAATACACCAGTGAGTCATCTAGATCTTTACCCTACATTAACTGAATTAACTGGGGTTAAAGCACCTAAAGACCTTCAAGGTCAAAGTTTAGTCCCAATGATTAGTGATGTCTCAGTTGCCGGTCGTGGCTGGGCCCTCACACAGGTGGTGCGTAATCCAAAAAGTGGGGAACGATTTGATGGCTACTCTTTGCGGACTCCGAATTTTCGCTACACAGAGTGGGATAATGGTTCTAAAGGTCATGAACTCTACGATTACTCTAATGATCCCAAGGAGAGTAACAATATAGCTGATTTAGAATCGTCTTCAAAGACTGTTGCAGCGCTTTCTGAACAATTACATGTAGCTATTAAAACTACGTTTCCTAAAAATGGTAAAGTCCCTAAGGTTTTGCCAGGGCTTTGGATGCCACAACTACCTGAGCAAACAATGCTGCAGAGTAACCAAGATTAATCTTAGAGAATAGCTATTGGGTGTGTTTTTAAATCCAAAATGTAGGATTGGGTAGTGGTATCCAAAACACTGATATACAATATTATATATAAGGTCATTAAGTTAGCTTGTTACCGTCCAAGAATTTGTAAAATCAGATCTTTGCTTATACTGCCTAGTTACTTATTGGACTTAATAGTGAAGTATCTGTGTGTGAGAACCATAAGCTAGTTTGAATCTAGTGTGCATAAACCTAGAGGTATACAGTATGGGTTTGGTCTAGTATTGGATTAGGGTTATATTAGTTTTTGTTTTTGATACAAAAAACGTGAATTCATCCCTTACAGTGTGTTAAAAATATATTGAATATTAAGGTCTGCTAAATAAAGTATGGTCGTATCCAATCGGCCAAAAATCAACCTACACACACCCTAGTTATGAATAAACATATATCAAAAGTTACGTGTGACGCTTTGCGTCTCGCGCTCGTTACGGGCTTGACGGTCGGCATTCTCGCCGCGCAATCAAGTCCTGAGATCACTACAACAACACCAAGTAAGAAGGACATTCTAGAAACCCAGGTTCTCGCAAAATTTGAAGTGACAGGTTCTCGCGTTAAGCGTCTCGACATGGAGACTCCTGCCCCTGTAGCCGCGTTCTCATCAGCTGAAATCGAAGCTAAAGGTTACGTTAATATAGGCGACTTTGTACAAAGTCTGCCTTTTAACTCAGGTTCGGCCAATTCGATCTACCAGACGTCAAGTTTTCTTCGTGGTGCTTCCACAGCTAATCTCCGCGGTCTTGGTTCCCAACGATTCCTGACTCTCGTAAACGGTCGTCGTTCAGTTCCTTATGCGCTGACTAATAGCGGAGGTCGCTCTGTATTTGATTTTAACAGTCTACCTTCTGCTGCGATCGAAAGTATCGAGCTACTCAAAGACGGCGCTTCAGCCATTTACGGAGCTGATGCTATCACCGGTGTGCTGAACATCAAGTTGAAGAAAAACTTTGTTGGTGTATCCAGCAGTCTATACTACGGCAACACACTCAAGTCCCAAGGTGGCGATACAGCTACGAAGCAAGCAAGTCTCGTCTTCGGTGCTGAGTCCGGCAAAACAAAGATTCTTACGGCCTTCGATATTAAGGCAGGAAATTCAAATTTCCTATCTGATTACGGCGTTACAACTACCGATTACACCTACCTTGGGGCGAACAAGGGTCTAAACAATAATTCGACTTCAAATTTTCCAGCTAACTTGACACTCACTAAAGCACAAGCAGCGGCTGCTGGTATTGCCTTTCCAAATGTCACTGCATCAAGCTGGAGCTATGTAATCCAAGGTGGCACGCCTACAGCCACTCCAACAATATCAAAGTTTGTTGCGGCTCCCGCTAGCGCGTCGAATCCCAACGCCGTCGATATCGGCAATGAGAATCGTTATAACTTCGCTAGAACGACCGCAATTTATCCGGCCTACAACTATATCAGCAATTTCACCTCGCTAGAGCACGCTCTCACAGAAAATCTGAAATTGTTCGCTGAGTTTACCTACTCAAATAATAACACTTACTACGCTTTCACGCCTGTGGTCATCGGTTACTCCACAGAAGGCCTTATTCTTCCTGCCAACAATCCATTCAATCCTTTCGGCCAAGCTCTCAGCTCGCTCTCAGCTCGCGCCTTGTTTGGTCCTGTACGTAAGTTCGACACCGAGTCCACCAGCTCTAATAGTCTTATTGGCCTGCGCGGCACCGTGCTAAGACGCTGGGACTGGGAAACGGCTGTTAGCTACGGTGCTAATACCGTGACCTCGATTTCTCGTAACGCAATTCGTGCAACCACTTACCAAGCTGCTCTAAACGGTACGCTCACAGGTTTCACGGGTATTTTCTTAAATCCTTTCGGTCCTTCTGATTCTGGTCTTACCAATGCGCTGTATACCAGTTCTACCGCCTCTAATAAGTCGGAAGGTCTGACCTTCGATGCGAGTGTTTCGGGCAAACTATTCGATCTACCTGCTGGCGAAGTGGGCCTTGCGGCTGGTGTTGAAGCTCGTAATGAACAACTTACTACAAATCCAGATACTGCTGCCTATATTGGCTCGGGCGGTGGCTTGCCTCTCACAGGTAAACGCTCAGTCCAGTCTGGCTACGTTGAAATCACAGCCCCTATATACCGTTCCAAGACTTGGGGTTCATCAGAAATCCAGGTCGCAGGTCGTCACGAAAGTTATAGCGACTTTGGCAGTACCACCAAGCCTAAGGTTGGTATAAAAGTGCGTCTCCCAGACACTCCTTGGCTGAACACGATCTTACGCGCTTCCTACTCAGAGTCGTTCCAAGCTCCAGCTCTTGGATTACTCTACGCTTCTCGTACGACCGGTTATTCATCCAGTCTGCTTGCTGATCCACTCCGTCCTCAAGACGTAGCAGTGCAAATTAAGAATGTTACGGGTGGTAACCCAGACCTACTGCCTGAAACTGCTAAGGGTCAATATGTCGGTGCTGTCTTCGAATCACCAAAGATCAAGAATTTGTCCTTCAATATTGATTTCTTAAACTTCCGAATTAACCAAGTTATTGTAACTCCAAGTCAGACGTTTCTATTGTCTGCTAGTGGACGTGCTCAGTTCCCGAATGGAATCGTACGTGATAACAGCTTGGGTAATCCTGGTCCGATTCTATATACCTCCTCAGTTCCTTCTAATAACCCGCTCGCTTACCAACTCTACCGCGGTATGGATTACGGATTAAAGTATTCAATGCGTAATGCACTATTAGGTAGCTTCACTTTCTCCGGCGACGCTACAGGCCTTATCAAGGTCGGAAGCGATTCTGGTCTTGGTGCCGGCTTCTTCAATAACAATGGGCACTACTACAACCCACGTTGGAAAGGCCAGGCTGGTACCAGCTGGTCCCGTAATAACTTCGGTGCATCTCTCACCGCAGACTGGACTGGACATTGGTTTAACGATGGCTACACGACAGCTGGTTGGGGCGAAAATCCCTTCACTGTAGTCGGTGGTTCCCTCCGTTACAGCGGTTTCTGGAATAGCACGATCACGGTGGGTGCAAGTAACCTACTAAATAATCAGCCACCGCCAAACGGACGTGCCAGCTCTGCTGGTTATGACCAAAATATCTACGGAGCTGGAGCCTTGGGTCGTTTTCTCTACATCCGCATTCGTAAGACCTTCTAAGCAAACTTTGCCTTTAGAGGCGATCACTTCAGGCGTGCCCCACAAAGGCACGCCTTTTTTATGTTCACCCGGCAGCGCTTTTTATAAAATAATTCCGCTTCCGCCTGTCTCTCATATAAACTTTAGTGAATTTTAAAAGTGCAGGTAGCATTTATTTCGCTTGGTAATTTTTTTTACCTCAAAGCGGATACGAATATCGCACGCTTATTCGTATCCGCTTTAGCAGTGCTTGAAATTTGTGCGCACTTACACCTAAGTAACTTGTTTATTCCAAAGTGGTGGGTAATAGAAAAAAGAAAGTCTCAACATTTTTTTAATTTTGAACTACCTAGATCAGTCTTTAAGTGTTCATCTCCTAACCTAGATTAAACTCAATAAAGTAAAATGATTAAGGGAAAAATATAAAATAAGACATTAGTTGGAGTGCTTTTTTGATCACTAATTGCTTATAGTCTACTGATACTTAATATATTAGATTTGAAATTTTACAGTAATGTTCGAACTATATAAATAATGCTTTATTCCCGTAAATATCTTTTAAGCTTTTTGTTTCTATTTAATATAGTAAGCACTTTGATGTCTAATCCATCTGCTGTTCAATATGTGGATTTAGATCGATACATGGGACGCTGGTACGTGATACGCAACACACCCTATTTTTTAGAAAAAGATAAAGTTGCTAGTTATGATACTTATACAAAGAGGTCTGATGGTAAAATTGAAGCTGATTTTACATTTAAAAAAAACAATTTTAATTCTCCTGAGAAGATTTGGAAAGGAGTGGGTGTTGTTCAAGATACTAAAAGCAATGCAGTTTGGAAGGTCTCATTCTTGTGGCCTCTTTCATCTGACTATGTAGTCTATGCACTTGATAAGGAATATACTTGGGTTGTGGTGGGTACAAAAAATGCGGATTTAGTTTGGGTATTATCACGTACAAGACAACTCAGTGACGATATTTACAGAACTATATGCGCTGTGCTTAAGGATAAAAATATTGCTACTGATAAATTAGTAATTGTACCCCAACCAACGAACTAAACATAAGAACTTAACTTCGTTTAGCACAGAAAATTTGTTATTCAAATTTTAAAAGCCGTACATCCCATACACTCTATTAATGGTAAAAAACGTTATTAAAAAACAGATTAGAAATTTAATTGTTATTTTAGGAGATCAGCTTGATAAGTCTTCAAATGTATTTCTAGACGCTGATCCTAATACAGACATTATATGGATGGCTGAGGTTAAGGAAGAATCTAAGCATGTAGTATCAGCAAAACAACGCATTGCTATTTTTTTAAGTGCAATGCGGCACTTTTGTAAGGAATTGCGCTCTGAAGGCTGGACTGTAGAATATACAGAAATAGATGATCCTCTCAATAGAGGTTCATTAATTCTGGAATTAGAACGTACTTTAGAGCAATATTATCCAGAAAAGATTGTTTTAGTTCTTCCAGGTGAATGGCGAATTCTCGAAAGTTTTAAACAGTTTACCATCAGAAATAACCTCGATCTTGAAATTCTCAATGATTCACATTTTATTACTACAGTTGATGATTTTATAAACTATGCTAAGGGACGTAAGCAATTACGGATGGAGTATTGGTATAGGGAGTTAAGACGTAAGCACAATGTGCTTATGGAAGGGGATAATCCAATAGGAGATGAATGGAATTATGATAAGGAAAATAGAAAGTCTTTTGGTAAGTCAGGTCCTATCGAATTACCGGCAATTTTACGTTTTAAACCTGATGCTATTACTTTGGATGTAATTACGTTAGTAAATAATATATTTAAAGAGCATCTAGGGAAAGTTGAAGATTTTGAGTGGCCTTTGACTCGTAGCGAAGCCTTGGCTTCATTAGATGATTTTATTACAAACCGGTTACCTTTATTTGGTGATTATGAAGATGCGCTTTGGATAAACCAACCATGGCTTTATCACTCTCAGTTATCTTGTTGTTTAAATCTCAAACTATTAAATCCTAGAGAAGTTATTACTGCTGCTGAGAAGGCATACAAAGCAGGTAAAGTACCACTTGCATCTGCAGAAGGGTTTATTAGGCAGATTCTAGGTTGGCGTGAATATGTCCGAGGTATCTATTGGATGCAAATGCCGGCCTATAAAAACTTAAATTACCTCAACGCAGATAAAGCATTGCCCCCATTTTTTTGGACAGGAGAAACAAGCATGGCGTGTCTTAGTGAATCGATTTCTCAAACTCTGAAGCATGGCTATGCTCATCATATTCAGAGATTAATGGTAATTGGTCTTTATTCCCTTTTATATGGTGTAAAACCAACTTATATCCACGAGTGGTTCTTAAGTGTGTATCTAGACGCTGTCGAGTGGGTTGAATTACCTAATGTATTAGGTATGTCGCAATACGCAGATGGAGGCTTAATGGCAAGTAAGCCCTATGTCGCTAGCGGTAAATATATACAGCGCATGAGTAATTATTGTGATAAATGTAAATTTAATCCTAGTGAAGCTGTAGGTATTACTGCCTGTCCTTTTACTACTTTGTACTGGGATTTTCTTATACGTCATCAAGATTTACTTAAGAAAAATACACGTATGATTATGCAATTAAAAAATCTTGATCGATTAGATTCAGGAAAAAAAGAGCAAATAGTCTTAGAAGCTAACAAGCATAGACTGAGTGTAACAAACTAACAAATCAGTGTTATAATAACACACTTTTATCTCAAAAATACGCAAAGACTACACAGCTATAATTTAATAAATCTTAATCCCTTCACGTCATAGGTTTCTCGAATAAATGCCTACATTCGATCGTTACATAGGAATAGATTATTCAGGTGCGCAAACAGCAGACTCTTCTTTAAAGACTCTCCGTGTATATATTGCTCATGGTAAATGCGATCCGCTTGAGGTTAACCCTACAGATTCAGGCAAAGCTTATTGGACACGTAAGAGTATTGCCTTTTGGCTGAGAGGTAAATTAAACGAACCATATAAAACTTTAGTAGGTATAGATCACGGTTTTTCATTCCCATTGAATTATTTTGAGAAATACAAAATTAAAAGAAATTGGGATTATTTTCTAAATGATTTCGTGAATCATTGGCCATCGCATAAAGATAATACGTCTTTAGAGTTAATAATAAATGGCTACACTGGTTCGGGATGCATGAGAACAGGTAATTCTCGTTGGAGGAGATTAACAGAGCAGGCGAGTAAAGGAGCTAAATCTGTATTTCACTTCAATGTTCCGGGTTCTGTAGCTAAATCAACACATGCAGGATTACCCTGGCTTAGATTTATTCGTAATGAATACAAGAGTGCTGTACATTTTTGGCCGTTTGATGGTTGGAACCCTAAGACTGCTAAATCAGTGCTAGCCGAAGTGTATCCTTCATTATGGAGTAAGTTTTACGACCAATCAGATAGGACAGCCGACCAACATGACGCTTACTCTGTGGTAAAAGCGTTTCAAAAAGCAGACTTTGAAAATGAATTACTCAATTGGTTTAATCCTAAGTTACCGATTAAAGCACGTAAAATTGCAAAGATAGAGGGTTGGATTCTTGGAATTACTGATACTAGTAAATTGTCTGATTTGTAGTTCATTCCAAAATACCTCATGAATTATATAAGTAGGACAATAATTACTTTAAATTTTTAAGTGCTCTCATATTTGTTATCCTATTTTAAAACAAATTGTATAGGTTTCAGGTAACTATAAAATAGTTTAAAGCATTGATATAAAGATAGTTAGAAATAATTCTTTGTAATTATTTGCAATACATGACTAAAAACATAGTAAATATAATGATTATATAATTAACTTACCCTTTTATGAGATTTGAAACACAGCAATTACACTCCGGACAAGTAATCGATTCAGCCACTCAGTCTAGGGCTGTTCCTTTATACCAAACGACAGCTTACCAATTTAAAGATTCTGCGCATGGGGCTCGTTTATTTGCGCTACAAGAATTTGGCAACATTTACACACGTCTAATGAATCCGACAACAGATGTATTCGAGAAACGTGTGGCTGCACTAGAAGGGGGAGTAGCAGCGTTAGCTACCGCTTCGGGTCATTCAGCTCAATTCTTAGCTATTAATAATATAACCTCCGTAGGTGATAACTTCATTACTACATCCCATCTTTATGGTGGATCGTATAATCAATTTAAAAATGCTTTTAAAAATATTGGGGTAGAAGCTCGTTTTGCTGACGGTGTACGCGTAGATAGTTTTGAGCATTTGATCGATGCTAGAACAAAAGCTATCTATCTTGAAACGATTGGTAATCCTGGACTTTCGATTCCTGATTTCGAAGCTTTCTCGGTTTTAGCTAAAAAATATGATCTGCCTATTATTGTGGATAATACGTTTGGTGCAGGTGGGGCTGTATGCCAACCGATTAAATTTGGTGCTCACGTACTAGTAGAGTCAGCTACTAAGTGGATAGGTGGTCACGGTACAAGCATGGGTGGTGTTATAGTAGATGCAGGTACCTATAACTGGGGTAACGGTAAATATCCTCAGTTTACTACTCCTTCAGCAAGTTATCATGGTCTTGTCTTGAATGATGTTTTCGGAATGGGCAGCGCTTTTGGTAATATTCAATTTATTATTAGGTGTCGTGTTGAGGGACTGCGTGATTGGGGTCCTTCGCAAAGCCCATTCAATTCATTCATGTTACTTCAAGGTTTAGAAACATTATCACTAAGAGTTGAAAGAACCTGTGAAAATGCACTATCTCTAGCTAACTGGCTATCTTCTAATTCAGAAGTTAGTTCAGTTAATTATCCCGGGCTTGTTGGGCATTCGTATCACACGAATGCTAAGAAATACTTAACTCGAGGTTTTGGAGGCGTTCTTTCCTTTGAATTAAAAGGAGACCGCGTGCGCGCTGAGAGATTTGTAAATAATCTTAAACTAATATCACACTTAGCAAATGTTGGTGATGCAAAAACCTTGATTATACATCCTGCTTCCACAACCCATTCTCAACTCTCATCTGCGGAGCAGTTATCAGCAGGAGTAAAACCTGGTAGTTTACGCATATCTTTGGGAATAGAGCACATTGAGGATATTAAGTCAGATATCAGCCAAGCCTTAGTTGTTTAAAAAGTGCTATGATCGCAAGGTAGATTAGACTACGTGTAGTTCTAGTTCCCATTATCTTAAACTGCTACCATATCTAACTTGTGTATTCTAAAGGACAGGCCTGCAGAAGAGAAAAAGAGCGACCAACTGAAATCGAAGACAAGCTTACTAGGTAATCACGGCAGATTGTTGGTGAGAACGAGTACGCGAGGTTTATTTTAATTCAAATAGTAACTAGTTGGATACAAGAAATTGTGAAGCTAAGTAGATTACCTCTTAACAGCGTAACCACATACTGCACCTCTGTGAGAACACTCCGGGGTGGGGTGTAGACTCAGGTTAATCTGTTAACTTGTGTGGATTGGTAGCGATATGAGCACTTTAAGCTAACTTATGACTATCTCACGATATATGTAATAGATGGGCTATTTGTGCATTTCATCGTACTAAAACGCCCACTTTGTAGAGTTTTAATTTCATTTAGCCAATAAATAAGTCTATCAACGTAAATTGATGTAATTATCTTCAAATTTAGCAGGTAACGCTCTTGATTTACATCATAAACAATTTTTCACCTAAGTATTCAGCTTTTACTGTTTAATATTTAAACTCATTTACTCATTTTTAACGCATAGATGAAAAAAGCATTTTTAAAGATAGATTGGAGTATATACTTAACTCTATCTGTACCGATGGTGCTTTTTGTACTTGTGGCGAATATCGCCGTATTGCGTGCTATCGGCATAGGGTCTGATTTCTATATTGGGACAGGTTTTGTTAAAGCATTTATATTTCCGGTAAGCTTTTTGATTTTAATATATTTATTTAATCTGACGCAGGCTTACGTTAAAAATACCATCTTGTTGGTCGTTATTATTATTATCCTGCTTTACCTCCTGCTAGTTTACTTTGATCAGCGTATATTAACTATCTACTACAATTATGTTTTAGCTGCAAATACTGGTAATCCCCATGTAGATCTCTACAAAGAATATAATCAGAAATATTTTGGCACTAATGCTGTAATTGTGCGTATGGCTTCAAGGTATTCATTTTTAGCATTGTCGTTATTTGCCTATCAATTCTGGTTTCTGAAACATCAAACTGATAAAATTGAACGTGATCGTAAAATATTTGAACATGCAGCACTCGAATCCGAAATGAGCAGGTTAAGAGCGCAGGTAAATCCTCACTTCTTATTCAATTCAATTAATACCATAATATCCGAGTCTAGGAACCATAAGTTAGTTGAAGAGCTTGGTCGTGAACTGTCCAATGTCTTGAGGTATAATCTAAGTCATACTACTTCCACTGCATTATTTTCAGATGAAGTTGATGTTACTACCAGTTATCTGAAAGTGAGTAAGGCTAGATTTGAAGATAATCTAGAGATTAATATCATTGTATCTAATGAGGCTAGGGCTGTTAAGGCACCTCAACCTTTACTCTTACCACTGATAGAAAATGCCTTGAAATACAGCTTCTTAACAACCAAGGGGCCCATTCTAATATCAATAGAGGCATTCCTTAAGGAAGGCTATTTGATTGCGTCTGTTGAGAATACAGGTGCTTGGGTTGAACCTCTTGTTCCTAGTAAGCCTGGTAGGCAGCTAGGTCTATCTAATCTGAAAGCTAGACTAGAATTATTATACAAAGACAGGGCGAATGTTTCTGTGGATAAATTTGCCAAGTCAGTCCGAGTCACAGTAACAGTGCCTATAAGTGCATGAAGCCACTGAAGGCAATAATTGTGGATGATGAAGGTCCTGCTCGCAGGCTACTTGCCCGCAGCTTAGCTGTTCATCCTGAGGTCATTGTTATAGGGGAAGCAAGTAATGTAGATGAAGCAGCTCAATTGTGTCATCTACATAGTCCTGATGTTGTCTTCTTAGATATAAGTATGCCCCAGAAAACGGGCTTTGATCTTATCCCGTTACTTAAAAATGACACAATTATCATCTTTGTAACGGCTTATAGTGAGCATGCTGTGAGTGCATTTCATGTTGGGGCGTGTGACTATCTGTTAAAACCCTTTAGTCCTGAACGAATAGCTCAAACGATTGAACGTATCGTAGCTCAAAGGACTAAGTTGGATATATTGGATTCTACAGAGAAGCCTTCAGTGCCATTACGCTATCACGCAGATGTCGTTATACGCTCAGATAAGTCACTGATACGTCTGCTTGTATCAGAAATAGCAATGATCAAGCCTGACAGAGAATTTTGTCATTTCTACCTCACCACGGGTAAGAAGTATATGCTATTTCAGAAGATATCCTATTGGGAAAATCTACTTCCAAAAGAACAGTTTCACCGAATTAGCCGTTTTCATTTAGTTAATATAAAAGCAGTAATCCAGTTTGATAGGCGTGAGCGTAATGAATCCGCTATCACTGTTAAAGGCTGTGAAAAGCCAATAATCCTAGCCCGTGCTGCTACGATCAAATTAAGGGCCCTTTTGAGGACTGAAATTCGTTAGGGTAAACGTACCTGTTCGTAGATTTTATGTGTCCAGGGAATCGTGCATATGGAAAATGAACGATTTAAGTGAGTATATCTATAAATTGATGAAGACGAGACATCCATTACCTTTAGTAATGTCAATCAGTGTTACAAACGAGTGTAACCTTGATGATAAAGTTATCTTGGAATCATTAATAAAACGATTAAATCACAAAATAATAAATTTTAATATTCGCGGAGAAGACGTAAGTATTTTGCAAGAGGCTGTTAATTCTTTAACTAAATTAAAGAAGGCAAAAATTCTAGAGGAATTATAAAGTAATACTAGAATGTACTATTTCATTTATATTTTGCATTACTGTTATTCAGGTTATCCCAAACATTATTTGAACAATATGATGCACTAAATCTGAGGTTATTTCGCCTCGGATAATTAAAAATAAAAAAACAAAGCTATGTCACACGAAAAAAAGATAGATCACCATAATAAGGCAGCAGAGCATCATGAAAAAGCTTCTCATCATCATAAAGAAGCAGCTAAGCATCATCACGCAGGCCATCATGAAAAAGCAGCTCATCATGCTCATGTTGCTCATGCACATCATCATCATGCTGAACAACACGCTAAGCATGCTGCTGGTTTACATGCAGATCACCACGGCCATCATTGAAATAAAAATATTTCAATTATTTGAACATCTTAGCCACCAGCTGATTGTTGGTGGCTAAGATTTATAATAAAACGATATGTAATGGTTTATTTGAATGTATAGTTGCTTTAAAATTGTGATTATAATGAGTGAGGCTAAAAGATATATAATCGGACCAAATAAGGTTGTAACTGTTAGCGATGAAGTTCCAAAGAATTCATCCACATGTAATGAGGATAATAGAGATCAAATTAAATCCGAACTTAGTATGTATGCACCTAAGAAAATACCTAATAAAACGGCTGAATTAAATTATAATTTACTATCTGAAAGTAATTGAATTGTGTATAGCGTGGGTTTTTCGATTCTTGAATCGTTACTCACGGGCACTTGAATCCGATGACTGACCTAGAGAAGATAAAAGGGGCGGCCAACGGGGGAGGAGATCGAGTATCACTTTACGTTAGAGTCGGTGAGTATTTGCTGAGAAAACGAGAGAAGCTGCTCATTGACGCAAAATAGTTACAAAAGTACCTCAATTTGCACGTGGCATTTGAGCAGCTATGGTTGGAGAACAGGTTCATTTTAGGGGAAAAAATGATTTTAATCCTCTCAAAGACAGTGCAACAACTTATAAGCAAAAGACTAAATTGCATAAAAAGGGCCTGCACCAAAAAGAGTACAGGCCCCGAATTAAATCAAGTTCTACGCTTACTTAGCGCAACAAGCAGAAGATCCTGAACAGCAATCAGCTCCAGTCGAGCAGCAGCTCGATGTTGCTTTAAGTGTTGTATTTTCCTTAGAAGAAGAAAAGCCAACGCTTACGATTGTTAAACCAAGAATAAGTGCTAATGCTAAAAGATAATTTTTCATATAAATATTTGTTAAAAGTTAAATTAAACTAAATCAAACACAGTAAAACTTTGGGGGTGGTAAAACAGGTTTATAAAACCGACTAATTGACATTTGCTTTACAGCTTCCCACTTCAAAGACCGGCTTACTGGAATGCAAACATCTATATGCATTTGAACTGTAGCTAAATTAGACGTGATTACGCAACTAACAGAGCAATGATCGCATCCGCATTTTCCTGATTGCTGAGTAGGTAAATTTGCCTGAGTGCAACATGCCGTAACTTTTCTAGTGTTCTTCACGATGATATCGTTTGTATTCAATAATTCTCCATAACTGGATAGAATTACCAAAATAGAGCAGCACACTAGAAATAGTAATTTCACTCTTAATTTAGATTACACATAGTTAACCTTACCTCAATACATAAGATATACTATGTATGTACTTATAAGACTTTTTACTCATGGATAATCTAATACTAAATTTAGGTCTTTTTCCTTAACTAAGAGCGGAATCTACTTTTCTTAATGCCATTGAGTGGAACTCGTTATGTAATGTGTAATAACAGAAAGACATGACACATTTTATTCTAATTTCTTATCGTCCAGCCAGTAACAAAGGAAGAGAATTATATGAAAAAGCTATACGTCAAATAGGATAAATATAATTAACCGCTTTATTTGAGCAAAGCTCAGTTTGTTGTTCTCCCGAATTTATAGCCAACTACTACACCAATTTATTTAAGAGTACCCTAACTCTGTGTTGTCTCATCTAAAGGCTTAGGCTTATAAATGTGGTATGGCATAACAGTCATACACTAAGTCAATACTAGCTAATCAGGTAGATAATGCTTACGTAAAATTTAGATTGCTGTCCATCGGCTTAACCCGGGCGCGCATTGCTTCAATGCTGGCTGCTTATAGCTAGCTACCTCATCGCTATCTGCCACTAAAGTAAACCCGTAACCTTCTCGTCTAACTCGTTCATTCTGAGGGACTGGCCTGCAGAATAGAAATGGGGCGGCCAACGGGACTCGAACCCGCGACCCCAAGATTCACAATCTTGTGCTCTAACCAACTGAGCTATGACCGCCGTAAAATACTGAAGGAATAGAATCTCTAGGCCTTAAAGCTCTGTCAAGCGCTCGGTATAGGCATAGTTAATAGGTCTTTAGCCTTCTCTAGCCCTGTTTTCTTGTATCTTGCCACTTTGATCAAGGAAAGGAACAATTATCCTTCTATATGAAGCGATTAAGGATCATTACCCTTAATATTGCCCATGGCAGGGGTATAACACCTATCCAGGGGATAACCTCGTCACGTAAGATCAGGGTCAATTTACGTAAAATAGCATCCCTGTTGACCACCGTAGATCCTGATATTGTTGCTTTCCAAGAAATCGATGAAAAAGCAAGGTGGTCAGGTAATTTTGATCATTTGGATTACTTGCGCGTTCATGCCGGTTTTCCTCACGCAGCCTTTGGGATTAATAACCGCAGGCATGGTATTTTAAATTTAACGTATGGTAATGCCTTCCTCTCTAAGCATCCAATTTCACGCACAGAAACGGTAGTCTTCGGGCGGAAAAAAATTGGAGAAAAAGGATTCTTCTTTGCGGAGATTGAATTTCAGGGAAAGATAATTCCAGTAATTAATCTGCATTTGCATGCAAGTTCACGTGCGCAGCGCATGAGTCAGATAGAAAACTTGAGTACTTGGCTTAAACAAAAGACATCATTAGAGGGCAAACGCTGGAGTATATCACCTATTGTATGTGGAGACTTTAACAATTCAAATCAGCGTGATGATGCCACAGCCTCTTTATGGTCACAACTTTCTGTGTATGGGGATTATCTTGTAAGGCCTATTAATGAGGCAACATTTCCTTCTCCATTCCCACGTAGAAGATTAGACTTTATCTTTATTCCTGCTGAGTGCCGCGCCGTAGAGTGTAAAGTAATTAAAACAATTATATCTGACCATTGCCCAGTAATGGTTGAATTTTCTCTTTCTTAGGCCTTCAAATCCTGCACGTCCTGCCTTGCAACAGTGAAGCAAGCTTTCTTATAGTATTTACTTCATGTCCCGTATATCTACAGCATTCGCTACAGCTAAATCACAGAACCGTTCTGCATTTATAGCCTATCTTTGCGCCGGGGACCCAGATTTTGATACCAGTTTAGCTGCGTGCCATGCACTTATTGATGCTGGCGTAGATATACTAGAACTAGGTGTTCCTTTTTCAGATCCCTTAGCTGATGGCATAACAAATCAACTTGCAGCCCAGCGTGCCTTAGAAAGCGGCATGTCTGCTTCACGTGTATTTGAACTCGTGTGTAAGATTCGTGAAAAAAGCCAAGTGCCTATTGTTTTTTATACCTACTATAATTTGGTGTTTTCAAATGGGGTAGAGGCATACATCAAAAAAGCCAAGCAAGCAGGAGTAGATGGAATGCTTACTTTAGATCTTCCTCCTGAGGAAGCGAGTGAAGTCTCCAAAGCTTCTACTGCAAACGGCCTTGATTGCGTATTCATTGTTGCTCCAACCACTCCTGCAGAACGACTCGCCATTATTGGTAAAGTTGCAACAGGGTTTATTTACTACGTTTCACGCGAAGGCGTAACAGGTGTTAGAGATCAAGTTGCTGTTGGTATTGCCGATGCTGTCGAACGCATTAAGTCTGTCATCAAACTACCCGTTGCAGTCGGCTTTGGTATTGCAACACGTGCTCACGTAGCGGAAGTAGCTGCCTTAGCCGAAGGCGTTATCGTAGGCAGTGCTTTAGTAAACGTGATTAAAGATAATTTAGATCAGCGCTCTACGATAGGTGCAAAATTAAAGCTTAAAGCTAGTGATTTGATTTTAGGCACAGTGCGTAAATAAATTTAATATCGCCGGTGGCCTTAACGACTCAGTTACCAGTAATTAAAGTTCTCACCGGCTGTACTGCATCGGGTAAAACAGAGTGGGCTCTTAGGTATGCCCAGTCTACGGGTGCAGAAATCATTTCAGCGGACTCTTTACTCTT
>Ga0304728_1000396_pt1 | contig 37280 bp, 56 predicted proteins | sample C_130625_MF_Meta_FD_190476 | JGI IMG/M metagenome (GOLD analysis project Ga0304728, IMG submission 190476) | Freshwater microbial communities from Lake Croche, Canada to study carbon cycling - C_130625_MF_MetaG (v2) (version 2) | ecosystem: Environmental > Aquatic > Freshwater > Lake | place... | reverse complement strand
AGCAAGCTCGCCCCCAATCTTCTGTAAAAGAAGTTGGCAAAGGGGGGGTGTTGCGTTTACACTACAGTCATGAACAAACTTCCTGTGGAACTTCACCTTGTAAATGGCACAAAGCCAGAGCATCAAATTACAACTCTGCCTGATTCGGTAAAAAAAAGAATCCCTGAAGCAGAGTGGATGAGCAATCCTACATCTTGGAACAAGACAGTCTTTGTTTCTGAAACTGCTGAGTACTTATTTGATGTTTATGGGATTGGCTCAGATCAAGACAAACATACATTGGCTATGTTGGCAGACCAGATAGATTTGTATGTGGGGTGCAATATTCAATTGGCTGGTAGTGATCTGGTAATTTCCACAAATGATGGAAAAACACTTGCACCTAACCCTATCATCTCCATCAGGAACAATGCACTAAAATTGATCATACAGTTAATGAATGAATTAGGGTTAACACCTAGAGGTAGATTAAACAAGACAGAAGGCAATGCCAATGATAACTCTGCAGTATCTAAGTTTTTAAGGGGAGTAAAAGGATAAGATGAATTACCAAGATGGCATTCAGTATGCCAATCAGGTAGCTAAAGGGGAAATAGAAGTTTGTAGAAATGTTAGGCTTGCTTGCCAGCGTTTCTTGAATTTTTTTGAAAACAAAGAATGGGAATGGGAATTTGATCCAGATTACCCAAACCATGTCTTAGGTTTTGCATCCTTACTAAAGCATACCAAAGGGCATCAAGCTGGGGAAAATGTAGTTTTAGAACCATTCCAGATTTTCTTTATTTGTGCCATCTATGGCTTTAGGGCAAAGAAGGATCACAACAAAAGGATGGTTACAGATGTCATTTTGTACATCCCAAGAAAAGCTGGTAAATCAACCCTTACTGCCATCATTGCACTTTATGAACTAGCTTGTGGTGAAGCTGGTGCAGAAGTCTTTACTTTGGCAACCAACCGGGAACAGGCTTCTATTGTTTTTGATGCCGCCAAAGGATTTATTGAAACTGGACCAAAAGATATAGCCAGCCTATTCTCTGTCAGCAAATATCAGATTGGGAAGTTTGGCGATTCTCAAACAATGTTTAAAGCATTGTCTAGGGACACCAAAAAGACAGGAGATGGTAAAGCACCATCCTGTGTAATCGTGGATGAAGCATCTGCCATTGTCGATAGGAACTCAATTGAGGTTTTGCATTCTGGTATGGTTGCCCGGCAAAACCCTTTGCGAATCTATATTACAACTGCCAGCTTTAGCAAGGACACCAAGTTTTATGAAGATATGTCCATGCTAGAATCAATGTTAAATGGGGAAGCCACCGATAACCCAAAGTGGTTTGGATTACTTTATTCTCTTGATCCACAAGATGATTGGCGAGATCCCAAAACTTGGGCAAAAGCCAATCCTATGCATGGCATTAGCATTTTTGAAGAAGCCATCCAACAAAGGGCAGAAGAAGCTAAATCAAAACCAGCCGCACTTAATGAATTTTTATGCAAAACCCTTAACATATTTGTTAGTGCCAATAGTGCATGGATAGATAGAGCTAATTGGGATAAACTCGAATGTATCCAACCGATTACAGATAAAGAACCAGAAGCAGTTTTTATTGGGTTTGACTTAGCGGCAACTAGGGACTTAAATGCAGTTTGTACCCTAAAGCGATATGGGGAGCTAGATTACCATGCCCATTGGAAGTTCTTTTTGCCTGAAGCTGGATATGAGCTAATTCCCAAGCATTATCAGGACATCTTTAGGGTTGCCATTGATTCTGGCATCTTAAAGCTAACTGAAGGCAATGTTATGGATGATAGGGAAATATCGGATTACATTAAACAGCAATGCGAAAAATACAATGTCAAAGAAGTTGGATACGATGCCTACAATGCCGCATCCCTTGTGGCTCGATTATATGATGCCGGAATACCAGTTAAAAAAGTGGGTCAGGGTATGGCAGTATTATCTAATCCATCTAAATATGTGGAAAAGCTAATTCTCAATCAGCAGATTAAACATGATGGAAATCCATTCATAGGATGGCAATTAGGCAACTCTGAAGTATATGAAGATGTAAATGGAAATATCAAAGTTCGAAAAAATGAAGCAGATAAGTCTGCAAAAGTTGATGGAATCATTGCATTAATTATTGCTTCACATTGCAGTTTAGATAATCCATTTGTATCTAATAGCTTTGGATTTAGAAGTTTCTGATATAAAATATAGAAAAACCGAAAGAAACAAAGGATTATCATGGGTATTTTAGATATTTTCAGTAGAAAAAAACCACTAGAAAAAGAATCAAATACCCTATTTGGGCAGACCCAACTTGGTAATAATGTCATTTATCAAGGGCAAGCTGGTAGGCAAACAGTTTCCCAGCAATTACTTTATGTAACCACAGCAAGCACTACTGCGGCTGGCAGACCATTGGATATGTCTGTTCTTAGCCGAAATAGTACAGTTATGTCTTGTGTAGGTGTAAAAGCTAGAGCATTAGCTCAGTTACCAATTGAAATAATGTCTAAGGATGACAAAGGAGTATTTGTTAATGCCATTAAATCAGACAAAGTAGGCACTAGGGATAAAACTAAAGCCAAGCAAGTATTGTCTTTATTGCAATCCCCCAATAATTTTCAAAGTCAATATGAATTTTGGTATCAATGGTCAATGTGGCAAGATTTAGCTGGTGAGTGTTTTACCCTTTGGTGGAGAAAAGATCAACAAGATGCAGTAGCTACTCCACTAGAGATGTATAACCTAGATGCTACTTTAATGACTACTCAGCTTACTCCAACTAGGTATCCTAGCTATAGATTATCGACACCTACCTATGGATTCAACAAAGATGAACCATTATCAGCCCATCAAGTTATGCATATTAGCGAAGCGGCATGGCAAGGTGTAGCTGGTTTTAATAAAGGCATTTTAGCTACCGAATTAGTGGCATTAGATCAAGATATTGATATTTATGCCAACTATGTCATGCTAAATGGTGCAAAACCATCTGGTTTGTTTAGAACAGATCAAGTTATTCCTGATGCTAAGTACAAAGAAATTGCTGGTAGATTAAAAGAAGCATGGGCAAGCATGGTTGGCTCTAGGGACACCGATTTATCTAAACCGGGTCAAGGAATGCTATTAGACCAAGGCATGACATTTGAAACAGTCAAGATGCTTACCTTGCAAGATGCAGATGCCGCCAATTTAAAGATACAAACCATGAAGCGAATCTGTGCTTTGTTTGGTGTACCGCCACAAATGTTAGGTATATCAGAAGGCAAGTTTAATAATACTCAAACATTATTAGATGAATTCCATAAGGGTTGTATGTACCCTATGATTATTAATATTGAGCAAAAGCTAAATCAGCATTTGTTAAAAGGATACCCAAATCTTTGTATTCGCTTTGATACTAAGGATTTCTTAAAAGGTGCTCCATTAGATCAAATGAACTTTGTAACTGCTGGTGTATCTGGTGGCATTATGACACCTAATGAAGCAAGAGAATATCTAAATATACCCAAAGTTGATGGGGCAGATGAATTAAGCAGTAAATCAAACCCACAAGATAATATTGCTGGTTCTTCACCACAAGATACCGGTGGTGGTGGTGGAAACCAAACTAATAAAATAAATATAGGGAAATAATGAAAATTTTAGACAAACTTTATTCTTTGTTATCTTTGCAAATAAAAACAAGTGATGTTAAACTTCCGATAATAGATGCAAAATCCCCTAAAATACAAGATAATAACCAAGCTATTTCTAATGGGGCTATAAATGAAAAATCTAATTCTAGTTTGCGAAGCAAAGGTCCAGTTAGGACAATCCGCAGACGAAGCACAAAATCCTAGCGGCAAAATAGAAGCAAGAGCTACTACTTGGGGTGCTAGAGAAGGTGCTGATGGTAGAAAGTTCAATTATCAACCTGAAGGTTTTGCACAATGGGCTGATGAATTTAATCAAGCTGGCAAACCTATGCCTATGTTCCTAAACCATAATGATATGGGTATGCCAGTTGGACAATGGGATGAAGTAATGTTTGATGAAGGTGGAATGACTGCAAAAGGTCGTTTATTCATGAACACAGTAGGTGGATCAGACATTTATTCAGTATTAAAAGAATCTCCCAACTTATTTGGTGGTGTTTCTGTTGGTGCTTATGCTGATGAAGCCTGTATGGTTGATGAAGCTGGCAATCCATTGCAATTAGGCATTGATGCAGATGAAGGTTATTTCCAAATTACTAAAGGTGGTTTGCGTGAAATTTCTGTAGTTATGTATCCTAATAATCCAGCCGCAGAAGTAATGAAGCTAGAATATTTTGATGCAGAAGGAAATGCAAACCCAAGAATAATCGAAAAATCCTTGCGTGATGCTGGGCTTTCTCGAAAAGATGCGACCACCGCATCTTCAATCCTCAAGAAAGTTTTGGAACAGCGTGATGTTGAACCAGAAGTAATTACTGAGGTAGCCCCACAACTAGGTGAGCTAGAAGCGGTGGTAAATGAAGCTGATGCAATTCTAAAAGCCTTACAGGAAAGAGAATTGTTGAAAGCATTATCTAATCGCATTAAATAAAGGAATTATCATGAAAGAAGTTATTGAAAAACTAGACACAATCGAAGCCGCATCTGTAGCTAAGATTGAAGAAATAAAAGCTGAAGTTAATACTACTGTTGAAGCCGCTAAAGCTGAATTTGCTGAAAAAGTTGCAAATTTAGAAGCTCGCATTTCTGAAATACAAGCTCCAGCAATTGTTAAAACATATAAATCTATTTCACAAGAACTTAATCGTTCTGTTCGTGAGCAGATTCGTGATTTCTACAAAGCTGGTAACAAAGTAGAAAAAGAAATCAAATTGTTTGAATCAGTAGATCAGTATGATGCATACATGAAGGAAGATGGTTCACAGTTAGGTAATCCGGCTGGCTATGGTTCTGGTTACAATGTCGGTGGTCGTACTGGTTACGATCCTGTGTTTGTTACTTTGCGTCAAACAAACCCATTGCGTGGTGTTTCCCGTTCTGTAGCTACTGATGGTTCTGCTTATCAATTCCGAGCAAAAACTGGCAATGCTGGTGCTCAATGGGGTTATGCAATTCAGAACAATGGTGCTCCAACAACTCAAAACACAAACATCTGGCAATTGGTGTTAAAAGATTTGAACTGTGAGTTCCCTGTTCGTACAGCAACCCTTGATGATATTGATGGTTTAGAAGGCAACATCATTTCAGACATGATGGCTGAATTTGGTCAAGTAGAAGCTCAGTCCATGATCCTAAACAATGACCAAACTGATTCACCAAATACTTATGGTGGAACAAATGGTTTGCGTGGCTTAAATCAGTATGCTTATTCAAGCACCTATACTGGTGGTACTGTTCATCCAGCCCAATTTGGTTCAAGTGGTGTATCAACAAGCAATGGTTTGTCCACTATCACTACTTATGACCAAATCACAACCAATGGCACAAGCACAACAACAAATAACATCACTTACAAAGATGTGGTGAACTTTATCTACAGCTTGCCTAACCAATACTGGACTGAGAATGCTAAGTTCTTGATTAATCCACTACAGTTACAGGCTATTCGTGGTTTAGTTGATGACCAAAAACGCCCAATCTACATTGATGGTCTTGCTCGTACAGATGGCATCGTTGGTCAGTTGCTTGGTTTTGATGTTGTTGTTAATAAGTATTGCGATGGTCCAAATGATATTGGTTCTAGCCCTACGGCTGATTTGTATCCAATGTTCTTTGGTGACTTCCAAAAGGGTCATGCAATTGTTGATCGTTTAAATATGGTATTGCGTAGATACGATCAGACACAACCCGGTTTCATAACTTTCTATGGCGAAAAGCGTCTAGCAAGCTCGGTTGTCGATCCTTTTGCGTTGGTAGCATATCGTAGCACTCATACTGCTAATTAAAGGCTGGGGGAGAAATCCCCCACCTTTTTTTTAACTTATTTGGATTGAAATATGAACACCACTCTGATTTATGAAGCCATTAAAAAAGCCCTAGTTGAAGGCGAATCAAAAGTATCACTTAATGAAGCATCTGCACTTACTGGTTCTGGATCAGGGATTGGTGGTCGTACAATTTATGATGATTCTTTTGCATCTTTGCGTATGGCTAATCCTATTCGCACTTATGCAAGACAGATTACAACCATTGGCTCAGATGAAGCATTTGTAGCCAAAACTGGTAATGCAACTAACCCTGATAATCCTTGGGGTTACGATTTTACTCCCAATGTGGGAACACCGGGCGAAGATACTGCTTACTGGCAAATTCCAGTAAAAGTTATTTCAGCACAAATTCCAATTCGTACTGCTGTTCTATCTGATATTAATGCTTTAGAAGAATCAGTAGTAATGGATTTAGCTTTAGAATTCTTGCAACAAGAAGCATTGTCCATGATGCTTAATAATGACCAATCAGGTTCAATTACCACTACAACTGGTGCTGAATATGGATTGCGTGGTTTGAATTCTTATCCGAGTTCAACAACTGCCGCATCTTTTGGTACAAATGGTTCTGCATTAGATGATGGCATTCATACTGTTTTAACTGTAGCCCAAGTTGGTGAGTATTTAGTTTATAACGATATTGCTAACTTAGCATCTGCATTGCCAGCACAATATTGGAATTTTGATACAACTTGCTGGATGATGCATCCAACAACTATTCGCAACTTGCGTGAATTAACTGGTGGCACAAGCGGATTGCCTGTATTTCTTGAAGTAGGTAGCGATACTGGAAGTGCAGTTGGTAATATTTTTGGACATTGCGTTTGCCCAAATCCTTATATGGATGTAGAAGGTGGTGTAGGTAAGTTCCCAGTTTATTTGGCTGATTGGTCAAGGTTTGTAACCATTGCAGACAATGAAGAATTTACTTTTAAGCGTTTTGAACAGACACAACCCGGCTTTGTAACTTTATATGCTGAGAAGCGTATGGTTTCTACAATTCGTGATGTGTATGCTGGAGTTCGTTTAAGCTGGTTTGATTAAGGTTAAAAATGTCTAGCACTCTTACAAGTGGCTCATATTATGGATTGCCAAGGAATCCTTATAGCTATGAAAAGGTAGAGCAGATTAGCCGAGATATAACAACATCTTGGCTAACTCTAGAAGAAATTACTCAACAGCTTAATCTTTTCCAAGATGAGAGCCAAGATGCATATCTATCTGGGCTTGAATTGGCAACTCGTATGGCGATTGAGGACTATCTTGGTATGTCCATATTCCCAATCATCTATAAAGCCTACTATGGGGCTACAAACAACTCTATGGGGATGCAGACTGCTTTTGATCTGCCAGAAGTATCCCAAAACTTTAATAATCAGGCTGGAACAGTTATTAATTCGGTTGCTTACTACAATGGGGATAATCCACCAGTATTAACAACCATAGCATCTACAGAATATTTCTATGATCCAACAGGAAATAGAGTTGTTGTAAATGCTTTGCCAAATGACATTAGCACAACAGTAGCAAACCCTATTGTGGTTACTTGGCAGACCAAAGCCAATCCAATAGCTCAGTATCCTGTTATTAAACAAGCTGGATTATTGCTTTTAACTCATTTATACAATAATCGCAGTAACTCAAATGCGGCTGTATTGCATGATATTCCATTTGGGGTTACTACCTTATTAAGACTTTATAAACCTTTGGTGCTATAAATGTCGATTGCTCGATATGAAAATGTAGTCATTAATAATGTTACCAATAGCGTAAATACCTATGGGGAACAAACTACAACTATTACAGAGTGGTTTAAAACAAGGGCTAGAGTGGCTGATGTAGCCAATAGTGTAAGAATTGCTGATAAATACCGGGTATATAGCGATTTAGTAAATCTTACTTTTAACTATACCCCTAATCAAAAAGCCATTGTAGATAATCAAGATTTATACAGTATTACTTGGCGAGGATTTGATTGGCGAATTACTGATGTGCGTGAATCCAATGATAGGATGAATGTTACCCTTTTGTGCTACAGAAATGACCCAAATACCCCAGTATGAGTACACAACAAAATCCTGTCGTATATGCTCAAGCTATTCAGTATCAACTGGGGGACATATTATCGCCTGTTCCTGTGTATGCTAATTTTAATAGAAATTGGGCTAAACAGACCGAATTTGTTACATGGCAGTTAAGAAATGTCCATCAACCTGTATATACAGGACAGCAACAGAACAATAAAGGCATTGATACTCCAGTATTTCAGATGTCTGTATTTAATACATCTTTAGAAGGTGCTTTTAATATTTCCAATACAATATTACAATCACTTCATGGATATTCTGGGATGTTTGGCGATCCTTTGGATAATGGCTTTTTTATTGCCAAAGCAGATGTAGTATGGCTTTATAATACTTATGATAATGAAATTGGTATGCAACAGATTATTTTGGATTGCACATTATATGTACCAACTTAATAAGATAGAATTTATTAACTAATTTTTTACGAGGTTCAAAATGGCTCTTATTAATAAAGTATTGCCCGGTTATGTGGCAACCCTATGGATGCAAGAAGGTGCTAATCCAACAGCTTTTACCGATACACAATTAGCTACTTGGGCTAATACTGAAACTATTATTGGTACATCTGCTGGTGGTACTGGTACAGATGGTATTTTAGTTCCTGTTGAAGCTATCCCAGCTTTTGGTGCTGATGATGCATTTGCCGCCTATTCTGTTGCTGGTGCTAGAACTGGTGCTAAGATCACAACCCAAAACCAAGTTACATCTTTAACAATTACTTCTGCATGGAATCCAGCAGATACAGCACAATTGTTAATTCGTGATGATGGATACAATGGCACAATTATTCGTACTTATGTAATTGCTGTTTATGATGGTACAGATACAGTTGCTTATGCATTTAATGGTCGTGTTGGTGGTCTGCAATGGGATATGTCCCCATCTGCTGAAGGTAAATTTATGTTTACCATTCATCCAACTGGTGGCAATGCTTATGGTTGGTCTAACAATACTTAATAGAAAAATATATGACAGTACAGAATGGATCACAAGATTTACTAAATTATATTATTTCCCAAGCCAATTCCGATAGTAAGAATTGGTTTGGGTTTAAGCAACAGCGTATTGCTGGAATAAACATGGCTTATGAAATAGCCAAATACCATGCCGATAAACTATCTCCAGAAGAAGTTGTGGATTATGTTGGCAGATTAAATAATGCTATTTTTCATAAGCTAATTAAAGCGGTAGAATAGCATGGCTGAAATTATTTCAGCTAAATTAGAAGGCTTCAAAGAACTAGAAGCTGTTTTAATAGAAATGGGTGAAGATTTATGCTATGGCAAAACAGCCAGCAAAGTTCTTTTGCCAGCCATTAGAAATGCTATGCAACCAGTTCTACAAGTTAGTAGGCAACTAGCTCCTTATGATGAAAAAAATAGCACCACTCCCCATCTAAGAGATACTATTAAACTTTCAGCTAGAGTTCCTAATTCTAGAGATCAAAGATCAATATATTCAGAACCCAATGATATAGCCATTGGCATAGTATCAGCTAGGACAGATAAAAGAGGTATTTCACAAGAGTTTGGCAATAAGTCTGTTGCCGCACAACCATATCTTAGACCAGCACTAGAATCAACAGCCCCTAGAGTAATTAATATTTTAGGTTCTTTTTTAGCTTACAAACTTCAACAATATAAATCAAAAAAGGTATAAAACATGAGCAGATTAGCAAAATCTTTAAAAATAAATTTAGATGCCATTAGAACTAGAACTTTTGATTTTAAAGGTCAAGAGTTTAAAGTGCGTATTCCCAAGACTGTAGAAGCAGAAGAAATCTTTAAAAAGTCTGAAAACCCCCCACCAGAACTAGTAGAAGAAAAGTATGTTGAATTAACTAAGGGAATTTTATCTAGAAAAGAAGAAGTTGAAAACTCAGATGCAGATATTAAATTTTTAGAAAATGATGTAATGATGGGCGAAACTTCTTTGCGTAAACTTGCAGAAGCCCAAGCTGGTAGCGAAATTAGAATTGTTGAATCGTTTAAATTGTTAGTGCTTCCTAACGGAGAAACCCTTTCAGATGTTACCTATGAAGAAATTTCAGAAGATTTCCCAAAGCCAATTCAATATGATTTGGTTAAAAAGATTGCAGAAGTAATTAGCCCTAGTTATGAGGAAATAAGAAAAAACTAATTAGCTCCATTCGTCAGCAAGCTAAGATTTATATGTTGGCTCATGGAGCAAAACCAGATGAATTAGATGAAGATATTTTTAGGCAAATATGCGTTATGTATGCAGATGGTCAAATTGGCAATCATGGGGTTGTTGAAACCATTGGCAGTTTAACGACAGGAGTATATAATTATATAAGAGAACCGAATAAACCAGCCTATAAGTTGCAAGACATAGTGGGCAAAAGGTTTTATGAATATCTTTATCCACCACAAGATAATAAACAAGTAGTAAATGAAGCCCTGTCTATGTTTGTTACTAGGGCAAAAGGGTTTGATCCGAAAAGATTTAAAGGTGGATAAATGTCAATACTAGCAAGATTAGGTGTCAAACTAGCTTTAGATTCTTCTGAATTTAAGGCTGGTTTAGAGGATGCCACCAAAAATACCAAACAGTTTGAAGCCAACCAAAAGAAGGCTTTTAAAAATGCCCAGCAAGCCGCATCAGAATTTGGTGCAACTATGGGCAAAGTTGGTCTTGGTGTTGGTCTTGCTATGGCTGGGCTTTATAAGATATTTGAAAAAGCCGATGCTATATCCGATATGGCAGATGCATTTGATACCAGCATAGGTGCTATTGTTGGCATGGGCAAAGCCCTAGAAATGTCAGGTGGCAAAGCTGAAAACCTAGGAGTAATGCTTACTAAGCTGGCAGTTAATACTCAAGAAGCAAGGGATGGTAGCGACAAACTTAGGGATGCTTTTAAACAAGTTGGACTAACTGCGGCTGAAGTTCAAAAGTTAAACCCAGAACAATTAATGCAAAGGGTTGCAGAACAATTAGGAGCTATTGAAGATCCAATATTGCGTAATGCCAAAGCAGTAGAGCTTTTAGGTAAATCTGCAAAAGGTATTGATTGGGAAAAATATGTCGAGCAATATAAGAAGATTGCCGACCCAAATTTAGCATCCGCATTAAAAGATGCTGGAGATGCTTGGGATAATATCCAAAAAGGTGTAAGTAATACTTATTACTTTATGGTTAAGTTAGTTCAACCATTATCTGCAATTGTCAATTATCTAACAACCCTTGGCGATCAGTATAGAGAATTTAAAGATCAAGGCGGTGCAATTAATTTTGATACAGAAAATCCAATGGCTCAAGGGGCTGAATTTAAAGGATCTGGAGCACCTAAGAAACCAAAAGAAGCACCAAAGCCTTTATTAGAAGGCACAAAGTATGACAAGCTATCGGAAAAAGAAAAAGCTATTGCCGATAAAGAAAAAACTATGCTTGAAATGGCAAAGTTAATTTCAGTTGAATATGAAAGACAACAAAAGTTTGCATTACAGCAATTAGATACTAGAATCAAAATGGCTGGGATGACTGAAAATGAAAGAAAAGTTCAAGAAACTGTAAATCAAGTATTAGATTCAACCAGCAGAAAAATTGATGATATTACTAAAAGGCGAGAAGAAGCGGCTGGTCGTGATGCTACACAAAAAGTTTTAGATGAATATGATAGACAAATTGCCAAAGTGCAAGAACTTAGTGATGCATTTGTAAAAGCGGCTCAAGCAAAAGAAGAAGCCGCAATTGCTGAACAAAGAACTTTTACCTATGGTTGGGATAAAGCATTTGCTCAATATGCTGAAGATGCTGGCAATTATGGCAAACAAGGTGCAGATATGTTTGCTTCTTTTACTAGCAATATGAATTCTGCATTAGATAAATTTGTTGAAACTGGCAAAATATCTTTTGGCGATTTAGCTAATAGTATTATTAAAGATCTTCTTAAAATTCAATTAAGAATGATGATGATGCAAGGCATTAGTTCCATGTTTGGTGGAATGGGTGGATTATTTGGTGGTGGACCAACAGCAGTAAGTGCAACAACAAGTTATGTAGGTCCAGCATTTGCTGATGGTGGCAATCCCCCAGTAGGTGTTCCATCTTTAGTTGGCGAAAGAGGACCAGAGTTATTTGTGCCAAATCGTAGTGGAACTATTATCCCTAATAATAAATTAGGAAATGCTTTAGGTAACACTACTAATGTAACCAATAATTATATTAATGCTATTGATACCAAGTCTTTTGAAGAAAGACTTTATGGAAGCAATAAAGCAATTTGGGCGGCTAATCAATATGCAGATAAAAACTTATCTACATCTAGGAGTAGAACATAATGGCTGGCTTTCAAGATATTGTTGAAATTCAACAAAGCATGACAGTTAATAATCGCAGAACTATTGGACAACAAGTTAGCCGATCTGGACAATTGCGTGTAGCTCAATACCTTACATCTGTTCCTTGGGTATTTACTATTACCCCACATGAATATCTTTACTATCCACAAGTAAGAAATATTATTCAAGCTATTGATAATTTAGATAGACTTTCACAACAAGCTATCACTTTTCAATCTGATAACCTTAAATGGTTTACTGCAATGCAAGGAACTGCAACATCAGCAACATTGGCATCTACTCCACCAACCAATTCACAAACATTGGCTTTATCTTCAAATGGAACATTTAAAGCTGGCGATTTTATTGAAGTTGGTGGATATGTTTATAAAGTAACAGAAGATTCTGCTGGTAGTGTAGTAAATATACATAGACCTATTATTGGCTCTCCTACTGCTGGTGCAACTGTAACTATGGGTAATGCCGTATCTTTTAATGTAGTAGCAGAACAATGTCCAACATATACACTTATGCCAATGACTAATGGGGCATTTGTAAAATGGGATAGTCCTTTTGTATTTAGAGAAAATATAGCAAATTAGGAAAAAATATGACTACTACAATGGCGGCTCTAAGTTATGGAGCTATTAGAGTTGCTGAATTTGTAAGGCTAACTTTACCAAGTCAAACTTATACTTTATGTAATGCGGCTGGTCCTATTACTGTCGATGGAATTACTTTTGAAGGTTTAGGTAGCTTGCTTGGTATTGCTGAAATTCAAAACGATATTAAAGCCAATAGTGCTGATTTAAGAATATCTCTTAATGGTATAGACCCAGCAAATATTGCTTTAATTCTTAGTGCCGATATTAAAGGAAGTAAAATTGAAGTATGGCGAGGATTTTTAAACTCAAACAATCAAATAGAAACTATTAGTAGCCAGCAACAATTTTTTAAGCGTTATCAAGGAATTATTAACAATTTAACAATTGAAGAAAATTTTGATGACCAAGCTAGAGAAAGAGTTGCAACTTGTATAATTTCTTCAGCTTCTATGCGTATAGTTTTAAACAATAGACAAGCTGGTTTAAAAACAAATCCTCAAGCATGGAAAGTATTTTATCCAAATGATACAAGCATGAATAGAATCCCAATTATTGCTGAAACTTATTTTGATTTTGGCAGACCCCCATTAGGTGGTGGTCAAACAACTCAGCCAATGACAACAAATCCAGTAGATGTAAATTCTGAACCATAATAAATTAATTATGATAAGAAAAGCAACAATATTTGATAAGATAGAATTGATTGAAATGCTTAGTCAATTTAATGAAGAATTTTTGCCAGAATATAAAAAGTTTTTTAAACCAGAAACAGTAGATAAATTATTAACTAATATTATTGCTGGTGCTGGTATTGCTTTAATTGAAGAAGGTAAAGGGTTAATACTTGGAATAATGACACCATGTCTTTATGATGAATCAATATATGTATTGTCAGAAGTGGCTTGGTATGCAAAACCAGAATATAGAAGTACAACTTTAGGTTATAGATTATTTAAAGCATATATTGAAGAATCAGATAGATTAATGTTAGAAAAAAGAATAAAAGCATCTATTCTTAATAAATTACACAACAGTCCAGATATACATTATCAAAAATATGGATTTAAAAAAATGCAAGAAAGCTGGGTCAAATGAAACAAAATAAATTTTTCTTATTTTTATTTTTAATTACTTGTAGTAATTTTGCATTTGCAAGTGCTAGTGTAGGTTCAATCCTTACTTTAGCAGTAGCTATTATTGCACCAGAATTTTTACCATTGTGGGCGGCTGTGGCTGTTACTTTTGCAACATCTATTATTGCATCTAGATTTTTAACCCCAGATCAAAATAAATCTGCTGGTGATTCTATAGGCAGTACCAATGCAAGACAACAAGTTCCACCAAATACAACAGTACCAATTCCAATGGTTTATGGAATAGCTTATCTTGGGGGTAAGTTTGTTGATGGTTGCTTAAGAACAGATCAAAAAGTTATGTATTACTGTATGGCTATTTCATGCAAAAGTGAAGATAGCATTGTTGTAGCAGATACAACAGATATGTATTATGGCGATAGAAAAATTACTTTTGATACAGTAAATCCTACAAGGGTTGCTAGTTTAACTGATAGTGCTGGAAATGTTGATACAAGTATTTTTGATCTTTTATTTATTAATATTTATGCATCAGACAAAGATGGCAATGTATCAAAATTAAATGGTACTAAATATCCTTGGGAATTTGAAGATGCTGGTGAAGGAAGTTCTTTGCAATGGGGTGAACTATCATTGTTAATTGAATCTCAACAATGGGCTTCAACTAACAGAAGAATGAATGGTTTAGTTTGGGCTACTATTCGTTTAACTTATAGCACTACAGCACAAACAACTAATTTATCTCCAATTACATTTAAAATTGGTCAATTTTTAAAAGATACTGCAACAACTAAGCCGGGTGATGTATGGCTTGATTACATGACCAATCCAATATATGGTGCGGCTGTTCCATTAGAGTTTATTGATACTTCATCTGCCGATGCTTTAAATGCTTACTCAGATGAGTTAATTACATTTATTGATAGCAATGGAAATCCGCAAACACAAGCTAGATATAGAATTAATGGTGTTCTTGACCCATCACAAAATTGTTTACAAAATGTAGATCAAATTATGTCAGCTTGTGATAGTTGGCAAAGATATGATGCAGTTAGTGGTAAATGGTCAATCGTAATTAATAAGGCTACATCTTCATCTTATAGCTTTAATGATTCTAATTTGGTTGGTTCTATTGTGGTTGGAACTGTTGATATTACACAGATGCCAAATAAAATTGAAGCTAGATTTCCAGATTCAACAAATAGAGATCAATATAACTATGTAAATGAATCAGTACCATCATATCTTTTGTATCCAAATGAACCAGTAAATCAAATTAATCTTAACTATGATTTGGTAAACAATAGTGTTCAGGCTTTGTATTTAGCCAATAGAGTTTTAGAGCAAGGCAGAGAAGATTTACTTGTAACTATAAATACAACTTATGATGGCATACAAGTTAATGCTGGTGATGTTATAACTGTTACCAATAGTTATTATGGCTGGACAAATAAACCATTTAGAGCAATGCAAGTTAAAGAATCTATTTCTCCAGAAGGAGTTTTAGGTGCTCAGATTCAGCTTACTGAATACAATTCAGCAGTTTATGACAATGCCACCATTAATGAATATGCACCACCGCCTAATGGTAATTTAAGTAATCCCGGTTATTTTAGTGCTTTAAGCCCACCAAACCCAGTAAATGTAAGCCCTTATATTACAGTTCCAACTTTTGATATTAATGTTGCCATTCCTACAACTGGAAGGGTTACTTCTTTAATTCTTTATTACACAACTGTTGCAAGCCCATCTACTGCGGATTGGAGCATATTAGATCAACAATCTTTAACTGATGGACAAGTATATGCAAATGGAACAGCAGTAACATTCCCCCACTATACACTTCCAGCAAATACTTATTATTTTGCATATACAGTAGCAAATGATTTAGCTCAATCACAGCTTTCACCTTTATCTTCTTCTTTTGTTTGGAATCCAGATCCAGCAAATGCTTCTTCATTTACTCTTACTTTAAGCCCAGTAACATTGCAAGTTCCTTACAATGGAGCTACTCCAACACTTACTGGGATTAACTTTAAGTTATATGGCTCAAATGGTTTAGGTCCTGTTCAATTTGTAGAAGCTACTAGTGATACAGATCCATCATTTGTTGATGGTTCATGGCGAATTGGATATAACGCAAATACTGGTTATTCAACTGATATTATTCAAACAGGAATAACATTCCCATTGCCACCTACAGATGGTGGAACATTTGCACAGTTTGGTACAGCAACAGCAATGACAGCTAGTCCAGCTACAGTTCAAATACCAGTTCGATATAAAGATTTGGCTGGAGTAGTACATTTAATTCCTACAGCCACAATGCAAGCAGTTTATTCTGTACAGGGCGATCCAGCTTATCAACACAATACTGCTTATTTATATCAATGGAATCCAGTTACACCATCTGATCCTACTGGCACATCCATTTTTAATTGGGCTACTGGTACAAGTTCTTCTTATACTGGATCAGGTGGATGGGATGTATCTATTCCACCAAACCCTAATATTCCTTTAATTAAACTATGGCGAGCATCTATAGGTGTAAATGATGTAGCAACTGCTACAAATACAACAGTAAGTTGGGCAAGTGGATATGCTGTTGCAGACATTACACAAAATGGAGCAGATGGAGTTCAGTCTGCAAGCCCTACAGTATTCCAATGGGCTGTGACTATCCCGGCTGGTCCTACTGGAACTTCTACCTATACATGGGCAACAAATGCATTTACACCAGTTCCTAGTGGGTGGTATGTAAATGCTGGCGATCCACCTAGTGTTGGTTATACATTATGGGGTGCATCAGTCAATTTAGTTGAAAGTGCATCAGCAACAACTAGCACTATTAATTGGACAACTGCAAGTATTACAGCTAGAGGATATTCAGGATCATCTGGTTCTGCTGGTGCATCGGCAAGAATTTGTTATACAAAAACTAGCCTATCTTCATTAGCTTCTACTCCATCTACCATTACAACTAGTGGCAGTTCATCTTTCCCACCAAATGATTCTTGGGGAAGTGGAACAGTATGGCAAGCAACTGCACCTAGTCTTACTGCTGGAGAATCTTTATATCAATCAGATGGTATTTATAGCCCATCCACAGGCAACACAGTTTGGAATGTTCCTTATCTATCTTCTTTAAAAGTAGGTTCTTTATCAGCTATTACAGCTAATATGGGATCGCTAACATCTGGAACTATTACTGGTGCAGTAATAAGAACATCCGCTAGTGGTCAAAGAGTGGAAATGAGTTATACAGATAATTATCTTAGCACTTATGATTCTTCTGGAAATTTAATTGCACAAATTGGTGGCACTTATGGAAATGTATATGTAAATACAACAACAACATTAGCACCACCAGCAGGTTTTTATAATAATGCTTCAGGAGTTCCAGCCCTTAATGCTAGAAATAGCACAGGCAATGGCATAGAAACAAGTAGTTATAGTAGTGGAGTTGGGCTATTGGCTACAGCCATTATTACTGGTGGATCTAATCATGGTATTAGAGGTCAAAATACAGCATCAAATGGTGGAACTTCAACAAGTGGTTTGGTTGGTGTAGCCAATGGATATGACTTTTATGCAGATGGGGCTGGCACTAACTATGGTCCATTTACAGGAGCACATGATGTATTAGTGCCAATTGGGACAGCAATTCCTGTTGGATATATTGTATGTGATGTAAAGTTAATTGTTGCTAAAAATATATCTAATACTGTATTTGAGGTAGCAATGTCATCTTCTGCAAATCAAGTGCCGCTTGGAATTATGGTGTTAAATAATGGTCTTTTAGCCAATTCTCAACCAGCCGCATTTATTGAAAAATTTGAATATACGGAAGTGGATGATAGGATAGTTACAACAACTATTATGTATCCAGAATATGATGAATATAAAGATATTTATGATTATTGTGGTGCAAATGCTGTAGGTGAAGGGCAAGTTTATGTATGCAATGAAGGTGGCAATATAGCGGCTGGGGACTTAATAGTAACTAGTTCTATTGCTGGAGTAGGCATGAAACAATCGGATAATATTGTCCGAAATATTACAGTTGCCAAGGCTAGAGAAGCTATTACATTTACCGATTCTTCCCCACAATTAGTTGCTTGTATTTACTTATGTGGTTAAAATAGATTACAATATAAAACATGATTCGTGAGTGAGTGGAGTGCCATTCCTCATTAACCGAGAATTGGAGAAATCATGGCAGTATTTAACAAAAACACACTTACTCAAGTAAGTGGGTTTGACAATCAAATTATTGCTGGCGAATTGGTTTGGCAACAAAAAACCTTTTGGAATCTTGCACTTTTAGATAATAATCAAGTGCCTTTAGATTTAACTGGTACAACAATAGATGCTCAAATTATTCGTAGAGTATTAACCAATGTAAGGGATAGTCGATATGGATTATCTTTTGATATTGGTGATTACACTCCAACCCCAGACCCTATACCACTTACTATTACAAACATTAGTAATGCAGATGGTTCTTTTACTCTTGTAATTGATGATGATGCTTGGGATTTAGTAGCTGGACAACCAGAACTAAATATTTCAAATATAAATGGTGCTGGATTTTCGGGTCGCATAAAAATTTCATTTCCAGAAATAGGAACAACTCCAGCAAATGATTTAATTATATTTTTGCTGTTTATTGTTCGTTCTGATGCAATAGTTAATAATTAAGGTAAGTCATGCCATCTATCAATTACGAAAACCCAAATCAAATTACTCTTGTAATAGACAAAGGAATTGCTGGTCCAGCCGGAACATCAGGATATTCTGGCTATAGTGGATTTTCTGGTGCTGGTGGGGATGGTCGTTCTGGCTATTCTGGCTATTCTGGTTATAGTGGCTATAGTGGCTTTTCAGGACAAAATGGGCAGTCAGGTATAAGCGGTTACTCAGGAAGCGGTATAAGTGGTTATAGTGGCTTTTCTGGGCAATCTATACAAGGGGCAAGCGGATACTCTGGTTACTCAGGATATTCTGGCAATAGCACTAGTGGCTATAGCGGTTATAGCGGTCAAGATGGGCAATCAGGTTTTAGCGGATTTTCTGGTCAAGATGGGCAATCAGGATTTTCTGGTGAATCAGGAATTAGTGGCTATAGTGGTTTTTCTGGCTATAGCGGTATGCAAGGAACATCCATTAATCTATTGGGAACAGTCCCAACAGTAGGCGATTTGCCAACTGATGCAAGCCCTAATGATGCATATATTGTTGAAGCTGATGGTGATTTATATGTATGGAATGGATCAGTTTGGTTTAATGCTGGTGCAATTGTAGGTCCGGCTGGCGAAAGCGGCATAAGCGGATTTAGTGGCTATTCAGGCGAATCAGGATTTTCAGGCTACTCAGGGCAAGATGGTCAGTCTGGATATTCAGGGCAAGATGGTCAATCTGGATACTCAGGATTTTCTGGCGATAGCGGCATATCAGGTTTTAGTGGTGATTCTGGTATTTCAGGATTTTCTGGTCAAGATGGATTAAGTGGTTATTCAGGCTACTCTGGAGATTCCGGTATTTCAGGTTACTCAGGTGATTCTGGCATTAGCGGATTTTCAGGCGATTCAGGCATAAGTGGTTTTTCAGGGCAAGATGGACAAAGCGGTTACTCAGGGTATTCTGGCATAGGTTTTTATTGGCAAGGCAATTGGGTAATTGAAGTTGCTTATATTCAAAATTCAATAGTTGCTTATGCGAATCAAACTTGGATTGCATTAGCATCTATAGCACCTTTTGATAATCCACCAACCACAAATGCAAACTGGGCTTTATTTGTTCCACAAGGTCAATCAGGTTTTAGTGGTTATTCTGGTCAAGATGGCATAAGTGGTGATTCTGGGTATAGCGGTTTTTCAGGTCAAGATGGTTTATCAGGCTATTCAGGCTATAGTGGTCAAGATGGCATAAGCGGTGATTCTGGGTATAGCGGTTTTTCAGGTCAAGATGGTTTATCAGGCTATTCAGGCTATAGTGGTCAAGATGGCATAAGCGGTGATTCAGGTTACTCTGGACAAAATGGTGAATCTGGATACTCTGGTTTTTCTGGTGAATCAGGTTTTAGTGGTTACTCAGGAATTGATGGCACATCAGGTTATTCTGGAGAATCAGGTGCATCAGGCATTAGCGGATTTAGTGGCTTTTCCGGTCAAGATGGATTATCAGGTTACTCAGGTATTTCTGGGTTTAGCGGTGCATCTGGTATTTCTGGATGGTCTGGTTACTCAGGTGTAAATGGTTTAAGTGGTTACTCTGGGCAAAATGGATTATCAGGAATTTCTGGATTTAGCGGCATTTCTGGATATTCTGGGGCATCTGGAATATCAGGATATTCTGGACAAGTAGGGCAATCTGGTTTTAGCGGCATTTCTGGATACTCTGGTTATAGTGGTATTTCAGGTTTTTCTGGAGCACAAGGTGCATCATCTAGTTTCTTTTTATATAAAGCTGATAATGCGGCTATTAGTGGACAACCTACTAATGGTCATGTTCTTTGGAACAATGCAACACAAATTTCAGCTACACAAATTAATGTAAGTCATTTAACTGAAGATAATACTGATATTGATATTTTCTTGGCTCTTTTACAAGTCAGCGAAACCTTTACTATTCAAGACAGAGATGTAAGTACAAATTCTCAAACTTGGACAATATCAGGAACACCAACAAATATTAATGCTGGAACTTCTAATAGTTATTGGACTTTCCCAGTTTCTTTTGTTTCTTCTTCTGGAACAGGAACAACTGGCTTTACAAATAATCAACAATTATTTTTAGCTTTAGTTAATGGTATATCTGGTTATTCTGGATACTCAGGCTATTCTGGATTTAGCGGCATTGGAACATCTGGCTATTCTGGCATAAGCGGATTCTCTGGCATATCAGGTGCAAGTGGTATATCCGGTTACTCAGGATATTCTGGCTCTGGTATTTCTGGTTATTCTGGATTCTCTGGCATTAATGGAGCATCTGGTATTAGCGGATTCTCTGGTGCAAATGGAGTATCAGGTTTTTCTGGATTCTCTGGCATAAGCGGATATTCAGGATTTAGCGGTGCAGTTGGAATAAGTGGTTTTTCTGGCTACTCTGGAATTAATGGGGCATCAGGAATAAGCGGATTTTCAGGATTTAGTGGTGCGGTTGGAGCATCTGGATTTAGTGGTTATAGCGGATATAGTGGATCAGGAATAAGTGGTTATAGTGGTGCAACTGGTCCAACAGTTTATCCAAGTGCTGGCATTGCTAATTCAACTGGAACAGCATGGGGAACAAGTTACACAACTACAGGAAGCGGAACAGTAGTGGCTTTAGCAACAAGCCCTACTTTAGTAACACCAGCTCTTGGAACACCATCAAGCGGAATTTTATCTTCATGCACAGTTGATGGTACGGATGCAGTTGGTTTTAGAAATATTCCTGTAAACAGTCAAAGTACATCTTACACAACAGTTTTAGAAGATACAGGCAAGGTAATTTTTCATCCATCAACTGACGCTAATGCTAGAACATTTACAATTCCTGCAAACAGTTCTGTTGCCTATCCAATTGGTACTGCTATTACTTTTATTAACATGACAAGTCAAGTGGTAACAATTGCAATCACTACAGACACCATGTATTTAAGTTCTGCTGGCACTACAGGTTCAAGAAGTTTGGCTCAATATGGTTCTGCAACAGCAATAAAAATGACTTCAACAACTTGGTTAATTTCAGGGAGTGGTTTAACATGAGTGGAGCTTTACAAGCGGTATACATGAACCAAAGAAGTTTTAGTGTTAGCCCTAATTTTGTTGGAAGATTTGGAAGTCAAACTCAAGATCTATATAATGTTTGTCAAGGTGCAGTTTTTGATTCGTCTGGTAATTTAATTGTTTTAGGTGGTCAACAATTATATGGTGGAAGTGGTGAACGAAGAAAAGGAATTGTATTTAAAATAAATAAAACTAAAGAACTAGTTTACAATAAACTTTATACAGGACCTTCAGATAGTAGTAATGCTTTTGATTATGATGCCGCAATAGATGCTTCAGATAATATGTATTCTGTAGGTACTCGTTCAAATAATAATAATACTTTTACAGGTTTAACAACAAAATTTAATAGTTCAGGTGTTGTTCAATGGTCAAGATCACTTGGCAATATTGACTCTGGTGTTGGTGATGGTCTTCTTCTTCTTGGTGTTGGAGTAGATTCTAGTGGCAATGTATATGTTGCGGGATATGCAAGAGATACAAACGCATCAACTTATAATGGTGTTTTTGCAAAATATAATAGTTCAGGAACAATTCAATTTAAAAGAAAAATAGTTGCACCCGGTTCAAACAATTTTATTGGATATAATTTATTTACAAAGAGTAACGGAGATAGTTTTTTTGTAGCGTATTATAGACAAAATGATGGTGAATATTATGGTGCTCTTGTAAAATATAATAGTTCAGGAACACTTCAATATTTTCGTTCATATAGAGATAACGCAGGATTTACTGGTTTTACAGATGTTATTGTAGATTCTTCCGATAATACATATGTTTCATTTTATCGTGGGATTATAAAATTTGATAGTGGGGGAAATATTGCGTGGCAAAGATCAATGTCTAATACAAATTTTAGTTCTCTTGCTGTTGATTCTTCAGGAAATGTTTATGCCGCAGGAGAAGGACCTAGTTATCAAGGAATAATAGCAAAATTTAATAGTTCAGGCACTATTCAATGGCAAAGAAAAATTGACGCAACATTGGCAAGTCCAAATCAAAAATATTGGCAAAAAATAACAATTGATTCAGAAGGAAATTTAGGTTTAACTGGAAGAACTGCAACAATAAGTGGTGCAGGGGCAAGTAATACACTTATTCTTTTGGCAAATTTACCTAATAATGGGGCATTTACAGGAACTTATACTGTTGGATCAACTGTTTATACAATAAGCGAATCTACAGAAACAATAACAACTAGTAGTCAAGCGTTGTATGGCAGTGCATATAGTGAAGGCAGTATAAGTTTGTTTGATGAAAGTGTTTCATTGACGGAATCTACAAATACATTAGGTTCACTTAATACAGCAAGCATATGATAACATATATTAAACTTTCTACTTTAGAGTATCCTCGTCATGAAGGGGATGTAGAAATTTACTCAGAAAATAAATCAGACTATGCATTAGTTCAAGAAACTGAATGCCCTGAATATGATTTTAATACTCAGACTTGTGAATGGGGAAATCCTAAATGCATTGATGGTCAATGGTACATGACATGGAATGTGCGAAATCTTACTGAATCAGAAATTGCAAAACAAAACTCAGAAATACCTTTTGACTTGTTTCATCATTTTTGGGATGAAGAAACCCTCTCATGGAAAAAGATTGATTAATATTTTTGCTATCAAAACTTGTAAGGAGATGGCATCAACATGAAACAAAACATAAAAACAAAAACATTATACGATTTAGATGTAGCAACACAATGGGAACAAATACTAGAACTTCATGTATTAGCTTTAGCAAAAGAACATCATCCTGATTGGTATCGATGGCGGCTAACTAATAATTATGAAAGGGCTGTTTTTCTTAAAGGTGATCCGGTATTGCCTAGAGAAGCCACTAGATATATTTGGGCAAATCAAAACATATTAGATCAAGAAGTTGTTGAAATTGGATGTTCAACTGGCTATGGTTCTCAATTCTTTTCGCCAGTTGTTGAATATACTGGTATAGACTATGATCCAATTATCATATCTGTTGCAAAAGAACAAAATTGGGGTGCATTTAAAAAGTTTATATTTGCTGATATTAATATTTATAACTTAGAATTTTGTAAAACTATTATTGCTTTTGAGGTTATAGAGCACCTTGATAATGGTTTAGAAATTGTTGATAAATTAAAATCTAAATGCAAGCGATTGTTAATAACTGTTCCTCATAATGAACCAAAAGGCTTTTGGGGTGAGCATCATAAACTGCATGGTCTTACAGAAAAAGACTTTCCTAATTTTGAGTTTGAATACATTAATGAGCATGGTCAAATAACAAAAGAATTACAACCTATTACATCACAAAATAGATGCAACCTAATGCTATGCAAATACTCTGCTCAGTAGCTACCAGAGGTAGGTATCACACTACCTTACCATTAGTATTAAATGCCATTATTAATCAGACTAGATTGCCTGATAAGCTGGTGATATTTGATGATAATGATGAACCACAAGATATGCGAAAGGAAATGATTTATCAGTATTTCTTTCAAATGCTAGACATCAAAAAAGTTAAATGGGAATGGGTATTTGCTGGTAAAAAAGGACAGCATCATATCCATCAAATGGCTAATACAATGGACTTTGATTGGGTATGGCGATGCGATGACGATGCTATACCAGAACCTAATGTCCTAGAGCAACTTTGTAGCTACATTGATCCTACAATTGGGGCTATTGGTGGTTCTATTCTTACACCACCTAATCTGTTTTCTACAAGCAATTCTACTGGCAAGATAGAAGATATTGATACAGAATCAAATATTCAATGGAATTATATAGAGCAAATAAAAGAAGTTGAACATCTGCATTGTTCATTTCTATACCGGGCTGGAATACATGATTACAACCTTGGTTTATCAAGGGTGGCACATAGGGAAGAAACATTGTTTACTTATGGATTACATAAAAAACGATATAAGATTTTAACAGTTCCTCATGCAATTACATGGCACATGAAGAACCCAGAAGGTGGCATTCGGTCTGAAACTAAAAAGGAAATGTATGAACATGATGAAAAAATTTTTAGGAACATTGTCGGACACTCTAACAATACTATTGTTGTTCTTAATTCTGGGCTTGGTGACCATATTGTGTTCAATAGTATCTTACCTAGTATATCTAGCCCTATCGTTTTTGGATGTTACCCAGAAGTAATCCCATGCAGATCAATTGCCGAAGCACAAGCATTATTTGGCGATCTTGACCAATGGAACATATATAAAAAAATGTGTCAATGGAATTGGAAAGGTTCTTTGGCAGATGCTTATAAGAAACTATACCAATGTATATAGATGTATATAGGTGTATAACATGATTATTATTTCCCCTTATGCCAAAGCATTAACAAATGGCAAACAAAACCCCAAAAATTATGCATATTGGGAAGAACTTGTACAAATAATCTCAAAAAATATACATATTGTGCAAGTTGGTATAGAAGGTGAAAAACAGCTTGTTTCAGACTTTAGGAAAAATTTGCCTATTACAGAATTGCGACAGCTAATAGCCCAATGTCAAACATGGATTGGATGCGATAGTTTTTTTCAGCATCTTGCATGGGAATGTGGCAAACAAGGAATTGTCCTTTGGTCTGTGTCTGATCCATTAATCTTTGGACATCCAGAAAACATTAATTTATTAAAAAGTAGGGACAATTTGGCACAAAATCAATTCCTTTGGTGGGATTTGACAGAATATAACCCTGATGCTTTTGTCAAACCAGAAGAAGTGATAAAATCTCTACAGATAATATAAGACTGATTAACTTAACTTTATGAGTTTTATATTATGCCAACTATTGATAAAAATGAAGCGGCTCTATCAGCCCATGAACAAGTATGTGCCGAAAGATATTTAGGCATTAATGCTAGGCTCAAAAGATTAGAACAAATCCTAATAACTTCTGCTGGATTTATCATTGCAATCCTACTTACAGTAGCATTAAAAATCCATTAATGTTTCATGTCAGACCCATTTGGAATAACCGAAGGGACAAAAGCCCTTTCCAACAGTCTTGATGCAAGCAGAGAAGCCAGCAAAGGGTTATCTAAAAGCATAGAAGGCATACAACAAGATGGTATAGATGTAGCTCAAAAGAAAGCACAAGAAAGATTAAGAGCACATCGCGAAGCAGAGTTAAAAAAAGAAAAAGCATTAATTAAAGCTCTTGAATCTTGGAAGCATAAAAAACAAATAAGCGATGAAGAAGCAAAATTAAAGATAGATTTTGTAAAAAAACATGGTGCTAAAGAATGGGAAGCATTATTAAAAATTAAACTGGATATTGAAAATATGGATCGCAAAAACAATGAAGAATATCAGCATGATTTAAAGGCGGTTAGAAGGGTACAGTTTTATTGTTTTGCATTTGCCGCAGTTATTGCTTGGTATGCAACTTGGGGATATAAGTGGTGAATGATGATTTTCATTTATTTATGTGGGGCTGGGTAATAGCTACTGCTTGGATTGCTTTTGGAATGTATATTTATTGGGGGTCATAATGTTTACTTTATTAACAACTTTAATTTCATTTTTAGCTGGTGGTGTTCCAAAGCTATTAGATTTCTTTCAAGACAGAAATGATAAAGCTCATGAAATGGACATGGCTAAATTGCAAACTGAAAGAGAATTGCAAATGGCTGAAAAAGGCTATATAGCACAAGCTAAAGTAGAAGAAATCCATACTGAACAAATATCTATACAGACTGCCGAAAAAGAAAGAGAATCGCTATATGCACATGATATAGCTATAGGTCAGGGGGCTAGTCAATGGGTTATTAATGCTAGGGCATTTACTCGTAGTTTTATCACCTATGGGATGTTTATCCTATTTGCTTTTGTAGAAATCTTTGGTTTTATGTATGCTTGGAAAACTGGTGTAGATTTTAATGTAGCCCTAGATCAACTTTGGGATAACGAAACTCAAATTATTTGGGCATCAGTTGTGTCATTTTGGTTTGGAACACAGGCATTTAAGAAATGAAAGTATCCCCTAAAGCAATAGACATGATTAAACACCATGAAGGTGTAAGACAAAAAGCCTATAGATGCCCGGCAAATCTTTGGACAATTGGTGTTGGTCATGTGCTGTACCCAGAACAAGCAAAGCTAAAAATGGATGATAGAATGCTTGTGCCATTAAGACCAGAAGATAATAGAACATTTAGCATGGAAGAAGTCGATGATATTCTTAGAGCAGATTTGGCTAGGTTTGAAAGAGGTGTTGAACAATATTGCCCTGTCCAACTTACACAAGGTCAATTCGATGCTCTTGTTTCTTTTAGCTTTAATGTTGGTCTGGGGATACTACAAAGATCAACTTTGCGTCAAAAGGTTAATCGACAAGATTTTAAAGGGGCATCGATGGAATTCTTAAAGTACATCATGGCTGGCGGCAAGATCCTTAAAGGATTGCAAAACCGAAGAAACGATGAAAGAGCATTATTTGAATCGTGACAGCCTGATAGGTGGATGCTGGGCTGTCGGGCAACATCGTGAAGTAATAGCCCTATCTGCTAATGATTTTTAAAAGGGTATATCTTCTTCTATACCACCAAGTGATGCAGTTTGTGGAGCATTTTCCCTTGGTTTGGGTTCTGCTAAAGAAATCCAACCATCCCAAGTTACAGGGATTGTTTCTAGTTTAACAGCTAGTCCACCTTGCTTAGTTTCTACACATACACCAATCTTCTGCCACCGATTCTTTTCAGCACCAGTTTTATCGGTATAAGTACCATTCTTGACAATACAATCATATTTAACACCCATTACATTCTCGCTTTCAATTGTGAGTAAATTTGTTGAACTTCATCTAAAAACTGCTTAACTTCTGCTTCTATTTCCTGAATATATGCATCATCCCTATTCAGGCGAACTACAATCAATTGCAACTCAGTTGGCAGTCTAGGGTCAAATGATACAAAATCGCACCATTTAGCCCCTGTACAAGCCATCTGTGTCTGCATTTGTGGGACATACTTTGCTGGGGGAACTCCACCCATTAAATACTCTATGTGGGTAGTAGTATTTGGGCATTTAATCTCTATAAGCCCATTTCCAACCACCCCATCTGGACTACAACCAAAGTTTTCTATAGTAGGATGATTGCAAAAAGCAACTTGATCCACAAATAGCCCAAATTTGGCTTCATAAGCCATCCTAGCCAATGGTTCTGTTTCTGTACCCCATTGCATAGCTGGACTGCTAAAACTGCTTGTACGGCTATTTGTAAGCCTTTCTACTACCAAATCCATCTTATAGTTCTTACGACCAGCAGATTCCCCAGTTTTAACTTTGGACATGACATCAGCAACCCGGCTGGCTGTTACTTTGCCAAGCCGAATCTGATGCCATTCCTCAGTACCCTGTTTAATCTCTAAATCAACCATCCCAGCAAAAGGGATTGGTTCTATGGCATTAAGACGATCTTCTGTTGTGAATGTTGTCATATTTTTTTATCGTGTCCTGTAGTTGTTTTGCATATTTTGATGCCGCTTCTGCCGCTTTACTAGCTGATTCCCAATCACTTTGCAAACAAAATAAATGGCAATTTTTAATAGCACATTGGGTATCTAGATATAGCTCTGAATAATCTTTAGTTTGCATGGCTTCCTACTGTTAGTTGAGTTAAACATAGCATCTTGTGGGATGCATCTTTTTTGTTTTTGCATTTCTATTGAATAATCTGCATTACAATCATCACAAACTGAAGCTACTTCATGGGCATAATCTCTTGCTTCTTTCCATGAAAGATATTTTTGCTTTGATTCAAAACATAATGGATACCAATTATTCAGCATCATCTTCCGGTATTTGATCTGTTGGTCGCATTTGGATCAACTGCACATCATCCATTTCAGCCCTTTCCCATTTGGTCATAAATTCTTTAGACAAAGTATTGATTGCCGCCATCCAACCCATTTCAAAATATTCCTCTGGAGAATAAACAGCTTTTGGTATCTTGTCGAATTCTTGTTGTGCAAATGGATTCATACTTTTTGCTTTCGCTGTTTTTGCCAAATCTGTCGCACTTTAGGATCAATAAATATAGCATCAGAATCATCAAGTGTCCTATGAAATAATGCTTTAAAATCAGCCCATTTTTTTTTATATTGCTCTTGCTCGCTTGCTGGAACATAGCCATATATTTTTTTCCACCGAATGGTGATGTCTGTACTTGCCGAAGTATAAATAAAGTCTTTATCTACCATGTTTACTCCTATATTGTTGATCGGATTGTCGCTTTAAACATAATGCACACTTCCATACTTTTGTCTTATTTCTTAATACCAACTTAAAACCTACTGCATCTCTTACTACTTGACAGCTAACACAAAACTTCTTTTCCATCCCAGCCTACTTTCAAATACCTATATTCTGATGCATCACATACTGCTGTTAATTTTTTGCAAACATCACAAGTATCTAGCCAAACCCTGTAATCGTGGTATCTAGGCTTTTCTAATCCCCAAGACTTCCCACAATCAGTACAAACATTATCAGGTTGCTCTTGGGCTAGTCGCATTTAGTTCTGCCTTTCGCTTTTCATAAACTGGCTTAACTTCATCTTGCTGTTTTTTGGTTTTTAGTTTTGCCCAATTTTCACCAAATACTTTCATAAGTTCTTCTGGTGTTTTAGCTAATTCTAATAACTGATTAACTTTATCAGATATTGGTTCTTCTGTTTCATCCCAGAATTCATCACCAGCATACAATGATAAACCAATCCCATGTAAAGCAATAGCCTTGACTAAACATCGTTTCATAGCATTGTTTACTTGCATAGCATTAGGGTTAGCAATTGCTTTGTTTGTGCCATCAATAACCGGAAGATACTCGGTCATTTCTTTTTCAAATGCAGTAACAGAACAACTTACCATCATAGTCCCATTAAAATGAATGACATCACCATAAGACCAATTGGCTTGTGGGTCATGTTGTAACAATGTATCAACAGCATAAGTCCAAGGCAAATAAGTAAAGCGACCCTTTTTCTTTGTTTCTGCTGATACATCAATTGTGCGAAGTTCTTTGTACTTGCTCATTTTTTATTCTTTCTATTAGCAATTTCTCTTTGTAAGATATACCAAAATGGTGATTTAATTGGGTTCATTTTTCTGCGTTCCAAAGTTGCAAACAAATATTTGTAATTACAAAAATAGCAAATCCCCAAGTAATCAAGCCAGATATGACAAAGAACCAAATTAAAAAATTAATCATTATTCGCAATCCCTTTCTGCTCTGGCTTCCCAATATTCATATAGGCAAGTAGTAATAATTAAACCAACAACTGCCTTTTCATTTTTTTGAATGGCATCTACCAAAGCATCCCAATGACTGCCATACAAAGCATCATCAGCAATTGCTTCTCTTATGTTCTCTGGTAGGTCTGGACTGTAATCACCATTAAGCAACTCAGCTACTTTTTCTTCAAATTCAGCCTGTTCTTTTTCAGCTTCATCATAAGGAGATTCAAGCCAGTTATCATATTTAGTCATAGCACATATCCAGTTCTAAGATAATGAGTTCCAAAAATTACTATGGCAAGCAACAAGCCAAGTAAACCACCAAGAATAAAGTCTTTCATATTATTTCCTGTATGAATGTTGGAAAAAATGTATGCCAACTGATTTTTTTGTAAACACAACTTTAGCAAGTGCTTTATCATAATAAGCAACTGTACTAAAAGCCATAGGGTTTTCTTCATGCAATTCTAAAAGTACCCTGTCAATTTTGGCGGCAATTTGGTCTGTAGTGCCAACTGGCAATTTGCCCCATTCTTCTCGGTTCATTTTGCTTGCGGCATTAATAAGTCGCTGTTGTTGTAATAAAGTTAATGGGTTTTTCATGTTTTGTCCTATGTTAAAGGCTGTTGTAATTAATTGAATCAATTATTGATTGATAGGCTTCATATTCACCATAAGCCATAACTTTATGAAAGCCAGCTTTTTCTACTTGAGAATACCCATTGTTAGGATCAAATCCCCATTCTTTTTCAAGCCTTTCAATATGATGCCAAAGATAATTAAGAGTATTTTCTTTGTTAAAGCGTTTCATAATTGTGATTCCTTTCGGTTGTGATAAAAATGTACTGCATGGGTAAATATTGAGCTAGTTGTTTCTTAAAGTAAACAAAAATCGACATAGGACAAACCCTGTGTCAAAAATACAACAATGTTTTTCAAAGTTTACAAATAATAGGTTTTGTAAAGTTTGATATGATTTGGCATGACCAGCTTAAATCAAAGAACTGTTGCACTTTTAAAAGACAGGGGCTACCAATGCGATATAGTCGAAAGCTACAATGCTTTTACCAAAAGGAAAAAAGACTTGTTTGGGGTTTTTGACATATTAGCTATTGGGAAGGGCGAAACAATTGGGGTGCAAATTACCAGCAAATCCAACATTTCTTCCAGAATTAAAAAAATAGAGGAATCCGAGTATTTACCCCTATTGTTGGAAGCTGGATGGCGAATTATTGTCTTTGGATGGTTTAAAAAAGACAATGGAAGATATGATTACAAGGAATTTGAATTTTAGTAGTAAACTCTATGGACAGGCTAGGGTCATCCCCGAAAAGTCGATTAGTCACCGATCTGCCAAGTCCACCTTTTGACTACCTTTGACAAGGAATTTTATGTATTACTATAAATTTAATATATCTGATTGGCATCTTGCCACCAGCCATCTTAGTCTTGAAGAAGAAATCATATATTTTAAGTTAATAAATTTTTATTATGATTCTGAGCAACCTATCCCACTAGAAACCCAATCGGTTTGCAGAAGGTTACGGCTTGGGGATTATTCAGCATTAGTTCAAACAGTTTTGCATGAATTTTTCATAAAATCTGATGATGGCTGGCATCATAATAGATGTGATTCTGAGCTTGAAAAGTATCATCACAAAGCAGAAGTCAATCAAAAAGTGGGTAAATTAGGTGGCAGACCAAAGAGTAACCCAGATAAAACCCAATCGGTTTCTAAAGAAAACCCACAACTATCCCTAACCACTAACCATAAACCAATAACCACTAACCATAAACCAATAACCACTAACCATAAACCAATAAAAAACACACAGCCTGAAGGCTTTGATTTATTTTGGAATGCTTATGATAAAAAGGTTGGAAAACCTAATTCTTTAAAAACATGGGCAAAAATCAATCCCAATGAGGAAAACATTAAATTTATTGTTAGCAAAGCTAAAGCAGACAAAGTTGCCAAGCCTGATAACAAATTTAGGAAAGACCCTGAAAGATGGTTAAAGGGTCAGCATTGGTTGGATGAAGTGATTGTGGAACAGGACACAAAAGCCAAGGAATTGCCCCTTGGAACAGAACAACAGATAGAGGAAGCCTACAGGGTCGAATGTGGTGGCGATCCTCGTATGGCTCGATTTAATAGTTATTTTGAAATGAAAAAGTTTATTTTGGACAAAAGAGAAAAAGGGGCTAGAGCATGATTTATTACATTTATGATGAATTAGGCTTGATTCGCATAACTAAAAGTAGAACAGAAGCCAAATATTTGCTATCTTTGCGACCAGATTGGAAAGTGGTTGCAAAAAAGGAAGTTAAGCCAATTCACAAATTTGAAGATGCTTTGATATAAAGGATAATTTATGACAGTCCCATCATTTACAGTTGTAAGCCTTACAGAGAACCCAGATGGTTCAGCAGATGTTGTGCTAGATTGTTCACCAGACTTTATGAAATTAATGGTGCAATATGGCTTTATTGCTATCTTAGAATTGGCAATAAATAAGGATAAAAATGACATTCCATGAAGATTTAGCAAAGGGATTATCAATTGAAAAGCTGGTTTTAGACATTTATCGTAAAGAATGTCCTTGTGCCACCATTGTCAATGCTTACAAAGGTTATGACATCTGGTTGCCAGAAGAAAACTATGGCATAGAAGTTAAGTATGATCCCAAAAGCAATGAAACTGGTAATGTAGTTATAGAAATAGAAATGAATGGAAAGCCATCTGGATTAATGACTACTACAGCCAAGTATTGGGTATTTTATGATGATGAGTTATTTATGCAAATATCTACTAGAAACATCATTAAATGTATTTTTTTAAACAAATTGGTTTATACAGAATTTACTGGCAAAAGCGATAAAGCCCCTAAAAAAGCATTTTTAGTAAAAAAAGAAATTTTATATAAGTATGGTGAACCAATATAGGATGGACACTAATTTGGAAAAATGGCGATTGGAATGCGAAGCAAGGGAATTATTGAAGTGGTCTTTGAAAGATAGAAGAAAGCAAATAGCATTAATTTGGGAAAAGCGTGGTAGTGAATCTGCAATTAAATTACAGGATGAAATAACAAGACAATGGAAACTACAGAAAAATCAGCAACAGAAGCCAGAAAATTCCTTTACACAAAAGGGGCAGAACATGGGCGAGCAAAGGCAAATCGATCTTATTTAGAGCAGTTTCTGAAGGTTAAGCTGGCATTACTCATGAAGGAATCAGCCGAAACAACTATGGCTGGCAAGGAAATGGATGCCAAAACCCATGAAGATTACATTCAGATCCTACATGGGATTAAAATAGCACAAGAGGAAGAAGTTACACTTTTTTGGCAGTTAAAGTCAGCAGAAGCAACCATTGACATTTATAGGACTGAAAGTGCAAACAATAGAGCAACTGATCGGGGAATGGTATGAGTTCTTGGTTAATCATTGTGACTGGATTAATCTATTTTTACATATCTGCGGAACAGGCAATTAAAGGCGATTATGGATTGGCTTGTATGTATGCTGGTTATTGTTTTGCCAATTATGGTGCTTATCTTATTGCTACAAAATGAACAAAAATGAAGCGAAGTCACTTAACAAGATTGCAGAACTCGGATGTATTCTCTGTTCCACCTACTTTGGGGTTGAAGGCACTCCGGCAGAACTCCATCATTGTCGCAGACATGGAGCTAAACGGGCTACATCCGATGTCTTGCCTTTATGCCCAGAGCATCATAGGGGAAACACAGGGGTTCATGGATTGGGTGTCAAATATTTTGAAAGAAAATACCAAACATCCTATGAGGAGTTGCTGGAGCAAGTCGATAAAAGACTTGGAAAGGAAGCTGAGGAATGAGCAGACCGATTAAAACTTATGCTGGTAACAGAGCCAATTATGTTGTTGGTGGCGATAAGCTAAATGAGATTATTGAGCATCTTAATGATTTGTTTGTAGGCAAACCCATGACACAAGATGAAATGCGATTGTTACAGCATATTGTGGATGATATTTGTGATTTAGCTAATGATAATCAATTGCTTAGAATCTATAATCAAAATCAAATATTGCCCTTTTCAAGCAATCATTAAAATGTGTAATTAACTACATATTTAAATGTTTACAACTCTAATGAATCCCAACCAAATTCTCTAGCAATCTGTCTAGTGCGAATTTTAAATGCTTTACCATGTTTATCCCATGCCCCTGTTTTCCAAAAGGACATATGTACAATTTCATGGCAAAGGGATTTCTGGACTGTTATCAACTGTTCATTTTTTAATCTGCTGATAGTAATGATATGCGGTTTATCTAATTCATCATCATATCGATAGGTAGCCATAGCATCAATTTCCCTAGTTACCTTAAATTGAATAAGCTCTGGTGGTGGCAAGTCCCAATTTTTCATTGGATAACAAGCCGCCATACACAAATATAATTGCTCAAGAATAAAAGGGGATAATCTCATTTCCAAGTAATCCATTCTTTTGATTTAGTTTCTCGTTTACGATCTAAATAAACAGGCATAGAGAATGTTAAACCATGTTCAGGATGAGTAATCCATAATGCTTGTCTTGGTGGTTCAAATCCAAAGTTGTTGCTATATGCGTATTCATCGTAACCTTTTAAGCTACCATTGACAATTAACCTTTCAAGCTGGATAAGTTGATGCCAATGCCCTAGCAACATAGTATCGTATTCCATTTCAATCTGAGCATTTCTAGATCGTTTGCGATGATCGCCCCGGATAATAGGACCTAAAGCACCAATTACCCCATCGCCACCCCTAAATTGATCGCCATGAGTTAATAAATATTTATGACCATAAATGCTGTAATAAGCATCAGAACCATCAGGAATATGAAATGTAATTCTTTTATCATTTTCAAAGTGTTTATTTAAGAATTGATAAAGTAACCAATCAAATGATGTAAAGTTTCTACCTTTGTTGCGTATTTTATGTGTATTGCGACCATGATTTCCAGATACACAAGGAACAAATACATTACCAAATTCATCAGCCAATGTTTCAATACACCAAATCAATACCCCAAACAAATCAATAACTGTGGGCATAATTTCCATTGCATTTGTAGCCATTAATTCTTCATGGATATCACCAGACACCATGTCACCACCAAGAATAAATACAATGCCGGGATAATCAGAATGAGCAATATGATTTTTTAATAAGTCTATAGACTTTTCTATCATTACTTTTGCTCTATCTTGTGCAATAGCCACATTAAATGTATTTACACCATTAATTTGATTAGGATCAACTACTTCACCCCAATGCCAATCGCTTGCAAATAGGCTAGGTACTCCAGCAACAACTTTACCTTTTTTGGGTTTAACTAACCAAGTAGGTATGTCTGGTTGTTCTTCTGATAAATTTAAAATAAATTTTTTAATGTATTGTTCATCTAGTTCTTCTTTTTTTTGTGTTGAAATAGATGATTCAAGCTGTCTAATCTTGTTTTTTGCTTCTAACAACTTATCATACATAGACTGTTCTTGTGGCTTATCAATTTTGATTGTGGGTTCTAATCCCCTAGCTAGACCAACTCTAAGCCTATTGGCAAATGTGCTAGGATTAATGTTTAAAGAATTAGCCGCTTTTAACTTTTCACCACAAATTGCAAAAGCATTAATTGCTTCTTGGCACAAAGAATTGCTTATTGGGGCATTTGCCATAACTGTTCCGAATAGTTAAGTTATTGAAATAATACATCTTTTTTGTGAATCTATGCTAACAAACAATAAATATATTAAAAAACCAACAATTTATAGTTTAAGGATATGCTCAGTTTGTCAAATCAAAGCCAAAACAAATGAAGGTTATTTTTTAATCTACAACAATGGTTTAAATGAAAAGTTTGTCTGCAAATCATGCAAAAGATAGTAAAATCAATTTATGCCATATAGAAAAACAGATCAAGGATGGTTCTGGGGTAGTAAAGGACCATTTCCAACTAAAACCAAAGCTATTCAGGTTGCGAAAGCCGCCTATGCATCCGGATATAAGGAAGAAGCAACTATGAATCAATCTGTCATTGGAGAATTTGTAGGAATGTTGCTACATTCAGCTACAGTTGCTCATATTATGCATTTACAAGCAGTTGGCGAAGGTTCTTATGCCAAGCATCAAGCACTCGCTACATACTATGACGAAGTGGTGCAATCCGCAGATACATTAGCGGAAGCAATACAAGGCTGTACAGGCGAGATTATTCAAGCCTATCCCCCAATGTTTGGCAATCCAGCAGTAGAAGCCTTAGATTACTTGAAATCAATTAGGGAATATGTAACGACTAATCGAGAACAGATTTCTGAGTACAGCAACATCCAAAATGAGATCGATACCATTATGACCCTTTTGGATAGCACCATTTACAAGCTCACATTCCTAAGATAATGCATTGGAATATCAGAGTAGTTAAGTATTCTGAGGATGATGAAGTAATCCTAGAGGTAGCAGAGGTTTACTACAATGAGGTTGGTAAACCTTGTGGCTTCCATATAGCTAGGGCATCAGGCGAATCTATAGATGAACTGCATGAGTACACAGATAAGATGAAAGAAGCATTAGCCTATCCTTTTCTAGAGTTCAGTAAAGACTTTGGGGAATGGGATAAATAGTGTTGTGTAGATGCGACACTTATCAACTGTAAATAACCAAAGAAGATATGCCTAGCATACCAACATACACTAAATGTGCCAGCCTAGGATGTAAGAGTACCAAGAGTAAGCTCAATAGCTATTGCATGGAACATGGTGGTAAGGAATGGATAGACACACAGGCTAGAAAAGAATTTAACTCTTTATATCAAACAGCCTTTTGGAAGAATAAAAGAATACAACAGCTATCTATTCATCCATTATGCCAAGCCTGTTTAAAGCTAGGCAGAGTAACCCAAGCTAATCATATAGATCATGTATTTTCTTGGAACACATTAGGTAGGGATGCATTCTATAACAACCTATTTCAATCCTTATGCCCTGAGTGTCATAGTCATAAGACAGGGCTAGAGAAGCAAGGTATATACCGATGCTACATAGGGGAAACAAAGGACTATGCACTACATGAATATAAATTTATCGTAGGCTCGACCCCATACCATGCATTAAATTTGTTGTAAAAAAGCGACACCTTTGGAGAAACTTAAAATTTTTCCCCGTTGGTAAAGAG
>Ga0304728_1000395_pt1 | contig 37289 bp, 45 predicted proteins | sample C_130625_MF_Meta_FD_190476 | JGI IMG/M metagenome (GOLD analysis project Ga0304728, IMG submission 190476) | Freshwater microbial communities from Lake Croche, Canada to study carbon cycling - C_130625_MF_MetaG (v2) (version 2) | ecosystem: Environmental > Aquatic > Freshwater > Lake | place... | reverse complement strand
CCACTCGCTTACATCACCGGCGTGAAGGAATTCTTCGGACTGCAGTTGCACATTGACAAGCGGGTGCTAGACCCTAGGCCTGAGACCGAAACGCTTGTGGAGTGGGCGCTAACCTGCGTGGCAGATACGTCTAGCCCTCACATTGCAGACTTGGGTACTGGCAGCGGTGCGATTGCACTGGCGTTGAAGCACTCACTGCCCGACGCGCAAGTCACCGCGGTGGATGCTAGCGCTGACGCGATAGATTTGGCGATCGCAAACGGCAAGCGCCTTGGTTTGGAGATAGTGACGCATGTGGGTAGCTGGTGCGAACCGCTGGCCGGCCAATCCTTAGACCTGATCGTGAGCAACCCGCCCTACGTTGCTGATGGAGATACCCATTTGGCACAACTTCCTCACGAACCACTCTCGGCCTTGGTCGCTGGCAAAGACGGCTTGGACGACATTCGCAACATCGTGGCGCAGTCTGCCGATCACCTCAAGCCTGGCGCTTGGTTGCTACTCGAGCACGGCTACGACCAAGCGCAGCCAGTGCAAGACTTGCTCGCAAACCAAGGGTTTGTCTCAGTGCAAAGTCGCCCAGATCTAGCGGGCATCTTGCGCTGTACGGGCGGGCAGTGGCCAAGGGTGAAATAATAGGGTTTTGTTTGGGAGCAAAGTTATGAGTGATGTACAACAACGCATTGATGAATTGGTCAAGGGCAACGAGGTGTTGCTGTTCATGAAGGGCAACGCAAGCTTTCCCATGTGCGGGTTTTCAGGTCGCGCCATTCAGGTGCTGAAAGCTTGTGGCGTTGACGCCAAGTCCATCGCCACCGTCAACGTGCTCGATGACGCTGAAATCCGTAATGGCATCAAGGAATACAGCAACTGGCCGACCATCCCCCAGCTCTATATAAAAGGTGAATTCATCGGCGGCTCCGACATCATGATGGAGATGTATGAGTCAGGTGAGTTGCAGAAGGTCATTACTGGTTAATGACTCGCCATGAAAAAGGGCTTCAAAAAAGAAGCCCTTCAAAAAGTTTTAGCGTAGCGCGCTAGTTAAATGACCGCTTATTTTGTCCAAAGCCATTTGCATTGGTTCCGCATCCCTACGGTGCTGATACTCCACAAACCCATCTTTTAATCCGCGATCGCCAATCGTGACACGGTGCGGGACGCCGATCAGTTCCCAGTCGGCAAACATCGCGCCTGGGCGCTCGCCGCGGTCGTCCAAGATGACGTCGACTCCCGCTTTTTGTAAGTCTTGGTACAAATTCTCAGCAACGGTTTTCACAGACTCGCTGCGGTCCATGCCGATAGGGCAAATCACCACCTTGAAAGGCGCAATCGCATCGGGCCAGATGATGCCCTTGGCGTCGTGGTTTTGCTCGATCGCCGCTGCAGGCAAGCGCGTGATGCCGATGCCGTAGCAGCCCATCTCCATGAACTGCGGCTTGCCGTTCTCGTCCAAGAAGGTGGCGTTCATCGCCCTGGAGTATTTGGTGCCGAGGTAGAACACGTGGCCTACTTCAATGCCACGCTCGATCGCTAGCTCGCCCTTACCGTCCGGCGAGGTATCGCCCGCGACGACATTACGAATATCTGCGACCAAGTCGGGCTCAGGTAGGTCACGCCCCCAGTTGACGCCCGTGTAGTGGAAGTCGACCACGTTGGCGCCACAAATCCAGTCGTGCATCACGGCTACGTCGCGGTCTGCGACTACTTTCAATGCCTGCTTGAGTTGCAATGGGCCTAAGAAACCGGGCTTGCAACCGAAGTGCGATTCAATCTCTGTGAGCGTTGCGAAGCGAAAGCCGCCTTCAAATCCGGGCAACTTGCCCACCTTGACTTCGTTCATGTCATGGTCGCCGCGCAATAGCAAGAGCCAGACAGTGGTCTTGGTAATTTCGCCTTTTTCGTCCAATGCGTCTGTCGCCAACACCAGTGATTTGACGGTGGTGCTCAGTGGCACTTCGAGAAGTTCAGCTACATCTTCACAAGTGCTTTTATTAGGTGTTGCTGTTTGGGTAAGCGTTGCTGTCGCAGCACCGCGCGCATGGGTGGGCGCCATGGCCTCGGCCTTTTCCATGTTGGCGGCGTAGTCGCTCTGCGGGCAGTAGACGATGGCGTCTTCGCCGGTGGCGGCGATTACCTGGAACTCTTCGCTCAAGTCACCACCGATGGCACCGCTGTCTGCGGCCACTGCGCGGTATTGCAGGCCGAAACGGTCGAAGATTTTTCGGTAGGCCTCGGCCATCACTTGGTAGCTAGCCTTGGCGGACGTCACGTCGCGGTCAAAGCTGTAGGCGTCCTTCATGGTGAACTCGCGCCCGCGCATCAAACCAAAACGTGGGCGGCGCTCGTCGCGGAACTTGGTTTGGATTTGGTAGAAGTTTTTGGGCAGCTGCTTGTAGCTGCGAATTTCTTGGCGGGCGATGTCGGTGATGACTTCTTCGCTCGTGGGTTGCACGACGAAGTCACGGCCGTGTCGGTCTTTGATGCGCAACAACTCGGGGCCCATTTTTTCAAAGCGTCCGGTCTCTTGCCAAAGTTCTGAGGGCTGCACCACGGGCATGGTGAGCTCGACTGCGCCAGCTTTGTTCATCTCTTCGCGCACTATGGCCTCGACCTTGCGGATGACCCTCAGGCCCATGGGCATGTAGTTGTAAATGCCTGCGCCGAGTTTTTTGATGAGGCCGGCGCGCATCATGAGTTGGTGGCTCACAATTTCGGCGTCAGCAGGGGCTTCTTTGAGGGTGGAGATGAGGAACTGGGAGGCTTTCATGCGCGCGCTATCAGGGTGAATCCGGAGGTCAACACAGCGTGGCTGTGCATAATGGATGCAATTTAGAAATTTGAGGTTTGATTATGCTTGACCGAGAAGGGTTTAGACCCAACGTCGGCATCATCTTGCTCAACCAGAAAAATCAGGTGTTTTGGGGCAAGCGCTTACGCACCCACAGTTGGCAGTTTCCACAAGGCGGCATCGACCGCGGCGAGACGCCCGAGCAGGCGATGTTTCGCGAACTGCATGAAGAAGTGGGTCTCCTTGCGGAGCATGTGCGTATCGTGGCCCGTACCCGCGACTGGTTGCGCTATGAGGTGCCAGATCGGTATGTCCGACGCGACGCGCGTGGCTTTTACAAGGGCCAAAAGCAAATATGGTTTTTGCTGCAGATGGTGGTGCCCGACCACCACTTAAATCTGCGCGCCACCGACCACCCCGAGTTCGACGCCTGGCGTTGGAACGACTATTGGGTCCCGCTCGATGTGGTGGTGGAGTTCAAACGCGGGGTGTATGAGATGGCGCTCACAGAGTTGTCGCGCTTCTTGCCGCGCTTTGACATACGTTCACGCCAAACGCGCAATGGTGGCACAGCGATTACCAGTGAATTTGTGGTGTCCAAGCAGTTTGGCATGTCGTTCACGATGGAGTTGCCACCAGGCGGGACTTTCGAGCCCGACCCCAACACCGCACAAAGGCCTACGGAGTAAGGCTTAGCACCAAGTTGTCGCGGTGCACCATCTCTGGCTCGGCCATGTAGCCAAGACTGGCCTCTATCTCGCTCGAGGGCTTGCGACAAATTAAACGCGCTTCTGCGCTCGCGTAGTTAGAGAGGCCGCGCGCGATCTCCACACCCTGCGGATCCAAAATGGCGATGACTTCTCCGCGCGAGAACTCACCCTCGACTGCCACCATGCCGATAGGCAAAAGGCTTTTGCCCTCTTTGCGCACTTTGTCTACCGCGCCCTTGTCGACGGTAATAGAGCCACGCAACTGCAAGTGGTCGGCCATCCACTGTTTACGTGCCTGCTGCTTTTGGGTTGGCGCAACCAACAAGGTGCCTATCGCTTCGCCTTTGGCCAGTCGTAAGAGAACATCCCTTTCGCGGCCCCATGCGATGACGGTCGATGCGCCGGATCCCGCCGCCCGTTTGGCCGCCAAGATTTTGGTGATCATGCCGCCCTTGCCAATGCTCGAGCCTGCTCCGCCAGCCATAGCCTCGAGTTGTGCGTCGCCCGCGCGCGCGGTGTGCACAAAGGTTGCGCCGGGGTCGACACGCGGGTCTGCGCTGTAGAGACCTTTTTGGTCGGTGAGGATGATGAGTGCATCCGCCTCGACCAAGTTGGCGACCAAGGCACCCAAGGTGTCGTTGTCGCCGAATTTGATTTCGTCGTTGACCACCGTGTCGTTCTCGTTGATCACAGGAATCACGCCGTGGCTAAGCAAGGTGAGCAAGGTGGAGCGCGCGTTGAGGTAGCGCTCGCGGTCGGCTAAGTCTGCATGCGTCAACAGCACTTGGGCAGAGCCCAGGCCGTTGCGTCGCAACTGGGTCTCGTACATCTGGGCCAAGCCCATCTGTCCAACGGCTGCGGCGGCTTGCAATTCGTTCAAGGCGTGCGGGCGTTGTTGCCATCCCAAGCGCTTCATGCCCTCGGCAATTGCGCCGCTCGAGACCATGATGAGCTCGCGTCCTTCTCGCACCAAGGTACTGAGTTGACGGCACCATTCGCCTATGGCCTGCTCGTCCAAGCCACGACCTTCGTTGGTCACCAAACTAGAGCCGACCTTGACCACGATGCGTCGTGCATCTTGCAAGATCGTAGTGTTCTCTAAGTTCATATTCGAATTTTTTCGAGTAACTAAAAACTGTTGGTGTGTGTCATGCGCCCACTGGCTGATACGAGCTTAAGGCGTTTGCTCGACGAAGCGAGGGTCGATGTAGACAGGCGCCTGCTCTGCCACTTGCTGGGCTTTGATGTGCTTATAAATGTCTTTGATCAGAAGCTCGCAGCCTTCACGCGTAAGCGCTGAGATTTCGTAGACGGGGCCTTTGTATTTGAAGCGCTTGACGAAGTCCGCCACCACCTTGGCGCGTTCATCGGCACCCACCATATCGAGCTTGTTCAAGACCAACCAACGTGGTTTGTCGTACAAAGCCTTGTCGTATTTTTTGAGCTCGTTGACGATGGCCTTGGCTTGCGCCACAGGGTCGACCTCGTCATCAAACGGCGCGATGTCTACAAGATGCAACAACAAGCGCGTGCGCTGCAAGTGCCGCAAGAACTGGTGGCCCAAGCCCGCACCTTCAGAAGCTCCCTCGATCAGCCCAGGCACATCCGCCACCACAAAGCTTTGCTCAGGGGCCACGCGCACCACACCTAAATTGGGGTGTAAGGTGGTGAAGGGGTAGTCGGCAATCTTGGGTCGCGCATTAGAGATGGCTGAAATGAGCGTCGACTTACCAGCGTTAGGCATTCCCAAAAGCCCAACGTCGGCCAGCACTTTGAGTTCTAGCTTAAGTTCTTTTTTCTCGCCAGGCCAGCCAGGTGTTTTTTGCCGCGGCGCGCGGTTGATGGCGCTCTTAAAACGCATGTTGCCAAAACCACCGTCGCCACCCTTGGCGATAGTGATGACCTCGCCAGGTGTGAGTAACTCGAACAACACATCACCCGTCTCGACATCGGTGATGATGGTGCCCACCGGCATTTTGAGGGTGATGTCGTCACCCGCGTGTCCGAACATGTCGGAGCCCAGACCATGCTGACCACGTTTTGCCTCGTGGCGGCGGGAGAAACGGAAGTCGACCAAGGTGTTGAGGTTGGGGTCTGCGATGGCGAACACATGGCCGCCACGTCCGCCGTCGCCACCGTTGGGGCCACCGAACTCTTTGTACTTCTCATGCCGAAACGAAACGCAACCGTTCCCGCCATCTCCTGCGGAGATGTCGATATAAGCTTCGTCGACAAATTTCATGGGCTGAGTTTAATAAAGAGTTTTAAAAACGAAAGCCCCGACAAGTCGGGGCTTTGTCGGGGAACGTCAAGACCGATTAGACCGGTGTGACGTTGACCATGTGCTTGTTCAAAGCGCCTTTGATGTTGAACGAAACGTGGCCGTCCACCAAGGCAAACAAGGTGTGGTCTTTACCCAAACCGACATTGGTGCCGGGATGGAACTTGGTACCACGTTGGCGCACGATGATCGCGCCAGCAGTGATTAACTCACCGCCGAAAGCTTTCACACCGAGCATTTTGGGGTTGGAATCACGCCCGTTACGCGTAGAGCCGCCGCCTTTTTTCTGTGCCATTTCAATGCTCCTTATCCGTTGATGGAAGCAATCTGCAATTCAGTGAACTGCTGACGATGCCCTTGGCGTTTTTGATAGTGCTTACGACGACGCATTTTGAAAATGCGCACTTTGTCGTGCTTGCCATGTGCCAACACTGTGGCTTTTACTGTTGCGCCGGACACCAAGGGTGTGCCAACCTTGAGATCAGCGCCGTTTCCGACTGCTAACACTTGGTCTAACACGATCTCTTGGCCCACATCCGCAGCAATCTGTTCTACTTTAATTTTTTCGCCGGCAGCAACACGATACTGTTTGCCACCGGTTTTTATGACCGCGTACATATGAAACCTCTAGACGAGTGAATTGTCCCCACGGACGAATTTCCGCAGAGCCAAACATTATAGCAATTCTTTGGTTTTCATGCCAATCCCTATAATCAACGTGTTGTTTGGCCCTCAGACCCCCGCTTTACAAGCCCTCAAACCACTTTTCCTTTTGTCAGCCGCCCAAAACACTGCCCATCCCCTCATTGCTGCCGATATGGAGGCCGTCGACCGAGTGATCATCGAGCGGCTCAACTCGGGCGTAGCCTTGGTGGGCACCGTGTCGCAGTACATTATCTCTGCGGGGGGCAAGCGTATTCGCCCTGCCCTGTTGCTCATGATGGCGGGCGCCTTGGGCTACAAGGGAACACAGCACCACAACTTGGCCGCTGTGGTGGAATTCATACACACCGCGACCCTGCTGCACGACGATGTAGTGGATGAATCGACCTTGCGGCGCGGACGCCCCACGGCCAACGAGAGTTTTGGCAACCCCGCCAGCGTGCTGGTGGGAGACTTCCTCTATTCCCGCGCCTTCCAGATGATGGTCGACGCGCAGGACATGCGGGTGATGGAAGTCTTAGCCGAAGCTACCAACGTGATCGCCGAAGGCGAAGTCATGCAGCTGATGAATATGCACGACGCGAGCTTGGACGAGGCGGGCTATTTGCGCGTCATCCGCTCTAAAACCGCCAAACTATTTGAGGCCAGCACGCGTTTAGCCGCCATCTTGGTGAAAAGCCCCAAAGCAGTTGAAGAAGCCTGCGCAGAATACGGACAAGCCCTGGGCACCGCCTTCCAGGTAATAGACGACTTGCTGGACTACGACGGCGACACGCAGGAACTGGGCAAAAACCTAGGCGACGACTTGCGCGAGGGCAAGAGCACCTTGCCGCTCATCATTGCCATGCAACGTGGCACGCCAACTGAACGAAGTTTGATCCAACAGGCGATTGAACAAGGCACAGTCAATGGGCTAACAAATATTGTTGAGATTGTGCGCAGAACTGGCGCACTAGACGCCACCCGCGCCGCCGCCTTGGCCGAGGCCGAACGCGCGCTGTCTACTTTGGAATATATTCCGGATGGTATTTATAAAAACGCCCTGCACGATCTGGCGTCCCAACTGTTGGTAAGACGAAGCTGAAAGGCATACCCTATGAGCGATACCGATACCCCATACTCAGACAGCATGCAGCAGTGGGATCAAGCTTGCCAGCGTTTTCAAGACGAATTTGGTTTTGACGCCCACGAAATCATCACAATTAATACGATTCGGGAAATGTTTTCCGAATTGGTAGAGGAATATAAATTATCTTTAAATGCGTCTATATCGCTGATGTACGGATTATATTTTTTAGGCTACATCACCTTAATTGAAATGATGAAAGCCAAAGACGAAGAATATGTAATAGGCGATCTGACCGATTTTTACGCCATATTAGACGCGGCCGATGACTGGGCTGGGCGCTCTAGCGATATTGAAAAACTCGTGCAAGCCGCACAACCAATTGTGGAGACCACTGAGCAGGTCATGCAAAAACTTAACCTGTCGCGTAACTAATTCCAACTGTTACAACGGCAGAGAAATAACTGCCAAATTATTTAATTTAGGGTTGCACCAAGCGACAAGGTGCTTTAATTTTCTTTTCGGCGCGCTTTTCTTCACAATACTGCATAGAGCGACGCTCGCCCTCTGCAGACATTTTGATATATATAGAGCACTTAAATACCATGCGGTCGCCGTCATTTTGGCTATCCCAGGCTGCGGCGCAATGGCTAAATTCATTCATCTCGGGTTTGAGTTGCTGAAAAGTAGACCGCAAGCCATCTGGAAGGTCTTTTAAAGGCACTGTCGGATATGGGGCGGCGGCTTGGGCCAAGCCTAAAGCCAAGGCAAGACAAGCGCCACGCAAATAAGTTAGAACCATATAAAAACCACCACTTCTAAATAAACAAAGCCACCCTATTATGGGTGGCTTTGATATGCCTGTTGAATCAACCTATAAGCATTGCATGGGGGAGAGCCATGCAAACTAAAGAGAGTATTTACGCGGCAGCGATGAGCGCTGATTCTAATTTGCCAGCAGTTTTTAATTCTTGTACCCAAGTTGGCGATACGCCGCGGCCGGTCCAAGTTTGCTCTGCGTTGGCAGGGTTGCGGTATTTAGGGGCTACTTTTTTACCAGCCAGGGTGCCTTTTTTGGCGGCCTTAGGCGCTTTAGTGCCTTTGGCAGCTTTACCAGCACCTAGAGCTTTAGAGATATCGCTGGCAGTTAAACCAGCCTCTTTGGCCATTTGGACAATCTTGGTTAATACTTTATCGTGTGATCTGCTCAATAAAGCTTGTTCTTTTTTAGCGATTAAGTCGCGTTGTTTACGCAGGGCGGCTAATTGTGTTGCAACGGTATTACGTGCCATGGAATATTCTCCTAATAATTAATAACGGGAAATTATATATTTAAAACTGCCTTTGTAACAGCCCCGATTAATATTGAGTAAAGGTATCAATATTATTAATATAAACTCAAAAACGCACGCGGTGGGTTAATGAACGCACCAGTTTTTTATAAGAGTCCCCTGTGACAGGGGTGAAATCCATCTTATTGTCTTTTTTAATATCTACTGCCTTGTTGTGCAGCAATTGGGCCGCCCACATATGGGCAAAAGCAGACTTGGCGTGCTCAGACCAGTCTTTCCAACCCTTTACCTTTTTAATATGCTTGCGTAATTCTTTGTCAAAGGCCTGGTCGTCCAAACTGGTGGCGATGGTGGATTTCACCTTTTCAATCAATATCTGTAGGTCGTCGCTCTCAGCTGGTGAATCTGCAGACTGGTTGGAAGCGTCCTGTGCACCCTTGGCCGATGCCGCAGCTTTAGCCTTAGATTCGTTGGGTGTGGCGCCAGCAGCAGTGTCAAGCGCTTCGTCAGCCTTGGGGGCAGCAGTTTGTTCAAGGGTTTCAGCCATATATGTCTATTTAATAATTAGCCTAATTAAAGCTTGCAGGCCAAGGTCAGCATTCTGACGCTTTTAGGAATCTCAGGCGCAACTGTCGTCACCCTAAATTGCTGGGCAAATCTAGAATTGCTTTCTTGAATAAATGTGTCCTTATAACCGTGTTTCACCATCAGGATTTTGGCGTCACGGTCTGAATAAAAGCTACGGCTAGTTAAACGCACCGTTCTTTTTTTGCACTCGACGTCATATTCCGATAACTCAGAGTTATAAAGTTTAAGGCTTACCTTGGGATCTGCATTGGGGTCATAAACAGGCACCTGAGCCCGAATTGGCAGCACCATGAAGGTGCGAATGGTCGACAGAGTGCCCTTGCTCCTGATCGCAGAATCATAATATTCGTCTGCATTGCCGTAGTTATCGTCCATCAATACCCAAGCCGCAGGCGCAGCGGCACTTGCGAGGGTTAAAAGGACGAAGGCGATAAATTTGTACATATCGGTCTTTATATCGGCACAAAGCCAGAAAAATTAATTCTATTTCTCAAAAAAGTGAATATTTAAATATTTTTGAGTGGCGCTTTAACACGCAGCTAAAGAATATTCCCAAAATTTAGTTTTTATATCCATAAATAATGTGGCCAACTTATCCCATGCCCCGCTTGCTACCCACCCAGGTGGGGCGGTTCAACAATTAGACGCGTTATTTGATCGCGCTTGTGAATTGGGCGCGTCTGACATGCATTTTGAATCTGGGGCCGAATCGTTTCGGGTACGTTTGCGTATAAACGGACGCTTGCAGGTGGTAGCGCGCCCAGCGATGGCCGTGCGCGACGCCATGGTCTCGCGCATCAAAGTGATGGCGCGGATGGACATAGCCGAAAAACGCTTGCCGCAAGATGGACGCATGCAGTTTTTGCACAAAGGCCAGCCTGTCGATGTGCGGGCAAGTTCTCTGCCCACGGTGCATGGCGAAAAGGTGGTGCTGCGCTTGCTGCACTTCCACCAAGAGCGACCTACGCTATCCGCACTAGGGTTTGAGGCAGAAGACGAAGCGTTGCTGCTGCAAGCCATATCTCGTCCCCACGGCATGGTCTTGGTAACGGGGCCTACGGGCTCCGGTAAAACGCTCTCGCTTTACAGCTGCTTAGAGCACATCAACCGCGAAGATATCAATGTTTCTTGCGTGGAAGACCCTTGCGAGATTTATCTGCCCGGTGCCAATCAGGTCAGTATCCATGAACGCGCGGGGCTCACCTTTGCCAGTGCTTTGCGCGCGCTCCTGCGGCAGGACCCCGACGTCATCATGGTCGGTGAAATTCGAGACACCGAAACCGCTGAAATCGCCATCCAAGCGGCGCACACAGGCCACTTGGTCCTGTCGACCTTACACACCAACGATGCGCCCAGTACCTTAGAGCGCCTACGCCATATGGGTGTTGCGCCATTTCAAGTAGCGTCAAGCGTCCACTTGGTAGTCGCCCAACGTTTGGTCAGGCGTCTTTGCGCCCATTGCAAAAAACCTTCCGCGGACCAGCCACCGATTTACCAACCAAGTAGTTGCGGGCAGTGCGACCAAGGCTACAAAGGCCGTGTCGGCGTCTTTCAGGTCATGCCTATCTACGCAACGCTGCAGCAATTGATTTTGCAAGGCTGCGATGCCATCACCCTACACGCACAAGCCCAGCAAGAAGGCATGCGCACTTTGCGACAGGCCGGATGGCGCAAAGTTTTGCAAGGCGTGACGTCGGCACAAGAAGTTTTGTCATTGACACCCGATGCATAGCCAAGAGATCACACAATTCACCAGGCAACTGGCTACTTTGCTGCAGTCCGGTGTAGCTTTGTTGCAGGCTTTAGACATCGTCATCAAAGGCATGGCCACTGGCAAAGCTAAAAACGTGGTGCGCGCCATCCGCAGGCGTGTTGAATCTGGTTCTGCCCTGCACATTGCACTGCGAAGACACGCCGTGTTTGGAAGCGTGTATTGCGACGTTGTCGCAGCAGGCGAGGCAGCAGGCATGCTAGAGACCATGCTCGAGCGCTTGGCAGAGCACCGCGAAAAAACCGAAAAACTGCAACGCAGCGTCCGCAGTGCCATGGCCTATCCAATCGCAGTGCTCGTGATAGCCTTGTCCGTTATGTTGCTGTTGTTCACCTACGTTGTGCCCGCGTTCGAAAACACGTTTGCCGCGTTTCATGCCGAGTTGCCAGCGCTCACGCGTGGCGTGATTGCTCTTAGCCATGCATGTGTTCAATATGGTGGTTGGGTATTTGCAGTTCTTGTGCCCTGCATATGGCTATGTTTAAAACTTCTTAGATCTACTACCCAATTGCAAAAACGCTGGCACGCCTTTGTTTTGCGCCTACCCGTCATCGGACTTTTAGTACGACAAGCCTGCATTGCCCGCTGGAGTCGCACCATGTCTACTTTATTTGCCACCGGCATGCCCTTGAACGAGGCGATGGTTGCGGTCAAAGGCGTCACCGGCAATAGCTTGTATGCCAGCGCCAGCGAACTCATGCGCAGCCACTTGATACGTGGTCGCTCGATGGCAAAAGCCATGGCCAGCGTTGAACACCTTTTCACGCCTTGGGTGGTGCACATGTGCGCGATCGGCGAGGAATCTGGCACTTTGGAACATATGCTCAGCAAAACCGCAGACCACTTCGAAGCCGAAGTAGAGGCGAGCGTAGCGCGTTTGTCGAGTCTGATGGAACCCGCGCTCATCAGCGTGCTCGGATTGATAGTTGGTGTGATGGTGGTGGCCTTGTACTTACCCATTTTTGAATTAGGAAACGTCGTATGAGCACGCCAGAAATTTTGCTGGTACTGGCGCTCGGCTTGGTAGTGGGCAGTTTTTTAAATGTCGTGATCTATAGACTGCCGCGTATGTTGGAGGGCCAGAGTGACGAGACCCTTAGTCTTCCTGCTTCCCATTGCCCGTCTTGCAAAAAGCCACTAAAACTCTGGCACAACATCCCTTTGCTAAGTTTTGTGTTGCTAAAGGGGCGTTGTGGTTTTTGCCAAACGACTATCGATTGGCAGTACCCATTGGTTGAGTTAAGCAATGTTTGTTTATGGGTGTTATGCGCTTGGCAATGGGGCATGCATCCAACAGCCTTGGCTTGGGCGATTTGTATGAGTCTCTTGCTCGCCTTGTCTGTTATCGATTGGCAAACCACCTACCTGCCTGATGCCTTGACGCAACCCTTGCTGTGGTTGGGTCTTTTGGCTAGCGGCTTTGGCTTTTTAGATATTTCCGTGCAGCACGCCGTCTGGGGTGCTGTCGCGGGATATGGGTCGCTGTGGTTGGTCGCCACCCTCTTTGAACAACTGACTGGCAAAGAGGGCATGGGCGCGGGCGACTTCAAATTACTTGCCGCTTTGGGCGCATGGCTCGGGCCATTCGCATTAATCCCCTTGGTGCTGATGGCCAGCGTGGGTGGCGCGTTGGTAGGTATTTGGTTGCAGTCCACCCATCGCTTGGAGCGCGGCGGCTATGTGCCCTTTGGACCATTTTTAGCGGTGGCGGGTGCAGTGCAGGCGTTCTATGGTGGGGCTGACGTGTTTTTTTACATAAACTGGTTGCTATGACAGCAACTTCTCCCCTTCGACTCGGTTTAACCGGCGGCATTGGCAGCGGTAAGAGCACAGTCGCCCAAATGCTCGCAGCGCGGGGCGGTGCGGTAATCGACTCCGATGCCATTGCGCGCAGTGTGACTTCCGCGAACGGCAGTGCGATGCCAGCTATTGCAGAGGCCTTTGGCAAAGAATTTGTTACTCCAGAAGGCGCCCTAGACAGAGAACGCATGCGCGCGCTCGTCTTCTCTGACCCCAGCGCCAAGCTACGCCTTGAAGCCATCGTCCACCCGCTTGTCGGAATGGCCACACAGGCGCAGGCGCAAACGGCGATACAAGCAGGTCACACGCTCTTGGTATTTGATGTTCCGTTACTCGTGGAGTCACCCCGTTGGCGCAAGTTGGTCGACAGGGTGATGGTGGTCGATTGCCTAGAAAGTACGCAAGTTGCGCGGGTTATGGCACGCAGTGGTTTAACAAGCGATGCGGTGCAAAACATCATCCGCGCGCAAACCACTCGCGCGCAGCGATTGGCGGCGGCAGACATTACAGTTTTTAACGAGGGGCTTGATTTAGAGCAGCTGCGCTTGGCTGTTGAAGCGATAACACTGAATGTATGATTGCGGGAGTCACTTTCGACGCAAATCTTTTCGTTTTTCCACGTGATTCTTTACGAACATCCTTTCAACGAACGCGTTCGCACCTATTTGCGTCTAGAGCATCTGTTCAAGCGTTTTGAATCGCTGAATTTACGTGACACCGCAATAGACAACCACTACGCACTCACCACCTTGTTTGAGTTGGTGGAAGCCGGTGGCCGCACCGACCTGAAATCTGACATTCTCAAAGACCTCGAGCGCCACAAGCAGCAGTTCACCGCTTTGCGTGGCAACCCCTCGGTGTCGGAAGAAGCCTTAGACCAATTGCTGGAGCAACTTGAGCGTTGTTTTGCTGGTTTGAACTCTGCAGTTGGCAAGGTTGGCCAAAACATTTTGGACAACGAGTGGCTCACGGCCTTGCGCAATCGCGTGACGATTCCGGGCGGCACGTGCTCTTTTGATTTGCCTGCCTACCATGCGTGGCAGCACCAAGACTCTGTTGCGCGCAGGACCGACATCCAGCGCTGGGCGAAAGTATTCCAACCCATGAATGCTTCGGTCAACTTGTTGCTCTCATTGATGCGTGACACGGGCACCACCCAAAAGATGATGGCTATGGGCGGGCAGTTCCAGCAATCCCTCGCGCAAGGGCGATTTATGTTGATGCGCGTGGCCATTGAACCAAGCCTGGGTTTTATTCCAGAAATTAGCGGGAACCGGTTGATGATTTGGGTGCGCATGATGCGCCAAGATGGCGATGGTCGCCTGCAGCACAGCACCGAGGACGTGCCATTTGAGATGGCGCTCTGCGTTTAATTATTTGCGCTTGCACTGTTGCTCGCGTTATGTAAGTTGCAAACCCAAACGCACCACTGCGTTACTTTTGCAGGTGTCACTCCACCACGGTGGGACCCACAAAACTTCTCTCATCTGCAAACCACTCCAGCACCGGCAAAGTTCCAGGCAACACCGGTTTAACAGTTACCGGCAATTGTTGCCACGCATACAACTGCGCCTCACGCATTTGCAACTCACCTGACCAGCTTCTCACCTTACAAAAATTTAGCTGTACCAAGGCATGCGGGTAGTCGATCTGCTCCACCTTCCACGCGGTGCAGTCTTCGATGGTGATGCCAATCTCTTCTTGCAGTTCGCGCTTTAAGGCTCGGGCGACGGTTTCACCAGCTTCCAACTTGCCGCCAGGAAACTCCCAATAGCCTGCGTAGGCTTTGCCTTCTGGTCGGCTGGTGAGCAAGAACGAATCGTCGCTACGTATCAACACGCCAACCGCGACTTGCACTAACTGGCGATTGGCCGCGCGCGGTATTTGTGCGTCGACCACACGAACGGTGACTGTTTCAGTAATGACTGGTTGAGAGGAAGTCACAACGCGAAGCCAGTGAAGACTAGCGCGTCACCACATGCTTGCCCGCATAGTCGCGGGCAAACTGATAGGCCACACGGCCACTGCGTGAACCGCGCTCTAGTGCCCACACCAAAGCCTCGGGCTTGGCGGCATCTATCGCAGCTGCATTCACACCGAATGAAGACAACCACTGCGCGGTGATCGCTAAATATTCGTCTTGGCTAAACGGATAGAAACTCACCCACAAACCAAAACGCTCAGAGAGGGAAATTTTTTCTTCCACGCCTTCACCGGGGTGCACCTCTCCGTCGTTGGTGTGGGTGTAGGTGAGGTTTTCTTTCATGTACTCGGGCAACAGATGCCGCCGATTACTCGTGGCGTAGATCAATACGTTGGCAGTCGATGCTGCCACCGATCCATCCAAAATAGATTTCAAAGCCTTGTAGCCTGGCTCGCCGTCTTCAAAGCTCAGGTCGTCGCAATAAACGATAAATTTTTCTGCGCGCGCCGCAACCACTTCAACAATGTCGGGCAGGTCGACCAAGTCATCCTTATCTACCTCGATCAAACGCAAGCCGCGGGGCGCGTAGGTGTTTAAGCACGCTTTGATGAGCGATGATTTACCCGTACCACGCGCACCGGTCAGCAACACATTGTTAGCCGGCAAACCGTTGACAAACTGCTCGGTGTTGCGCTGGATTTTTTCTTTTTGCTGGTCGATCTCTTTGAGATCTCGCAAACCCAGTTGCGCGACATGACGCACAGGTTCTAACGTGCCGTGGCCACTGCTGCGTTTGCGATAGCGGTAGGCCACACTAGCAGACCAATCGGGCGCTTGCAAGGGTTGGGGCAAGACCGACTCAATGCGTTGCATCAAAGCTTCTGCGCGTTGCAGCACGCGCTCTAAACTGCTAGACATGTCTGCTGCCATCGTGGTGACCTAAAGTTAGAAAAGATTAACTGCGGTAGTCCGCGTTGATGCTCACGTAATCGTGGCTCAAGTCGCAAGTCCACACTGTCTCGCTAGCGGCACCGCGGCCTAAGACCACACGCACGGTGATTTCAGACTGCTGCATCACGCGCTGGCCGTCTTCTTCTTTGTAAGTAGGATTGCGGCCACCGTTCACAGCAACATGCACGTCGTCTAAGTAGAGATCGATCTTGGTTTGGTCTAAGTCCGCGATGCCCGCATAGCCAACCGCCGCCAAGATGCGACCGAGGTTGGGGTCGCTGGCGAAGAAGGCTGTTTTGACCAAAGGCGAGTGGCTAATGGCATAAGCCACTTGCAAGCACTCTGCACTATTGCGACCACCTTCTACTTTCACGGTAATGAACTTGGTGGCACCTTCGCCGTCTCGCACAATCGCTTGCGCGAGTTGGCGCGCCACTTGCAACATGGCTTGGAATAGTGCTTTGCCTTCTGCGCTTTCCAAACTGGTGATGGGCGCGTGACCTGCTTTGTTGGTCGCGATGAATACAAACGAGTCATTAGTAGAGGTGTCACCATCGACTGTGATGCGGTTGAACGATCCTTCAGCCAATGCAAAGGTCAACGCGTGCATCAACTCTGGCGCTACGCAGGCATCTGTCGCCATGAAGCCCAACATGGTTGCCATGTTGGGGTGGATCATGCCCGCGCCTTTGCTGATACCTGTGACGCTAATAGTCTTGCCAGCGATCGTGGTTTGTGTGCTGGCGGCTTTGGGCACCGTGTCGGTCGTCATGATGCCCTCTGCGGCATCCAACCACTGCTGTGAAGATGGCGCGTTGCCCGCGGCTGCAATAGCGGCTGGCAGACCCGCCACGATACGTGAGTGGGGCAAGGGCTCCATGATCACGCCGGTAGAAAAAGGTAACACCTGTTGCGGTTTTATAGAGAGCGCTTGTGCCAAAGCCTCGCAAGTTTCGTTTGCGCGTTGCAAGCCTTCTTCGCCCGTGCCTGCATTGGCGTTACCAGTGTTGATCAGCAATGCACGTATGCCTTGGCTTGCACCAAGCGGCTTGTCTTCTGGATTGATTTGCGTAGCAGAAAGGTGTTGACGGCAAATTTGCACAGGCGCTGCACAGAAACGGTTTTGCGTGAACACGCCACCGACAGAAGCGCCCTCATCAATCAACACCACGGTCAAATCTTTACGACCAGGTTTTTTTATGCCCGCTTGGGCAACACCAATACGCAGACCTTGCACGGGGTGGAGTTGTGCTGCAGTGGGAGGCGCAAGGTGAACTGGCATAGCGAATGGATTAACTCAACTGACCATGGCAAAACTTAAACTTCTTACCGCTGCCACAAGGGCAAGGCTCGTTACGGCCCACCACCGGAAACTTCTCAGCGAATGTGGTCGCGTCCATCGTGGTCTCAGCTTCGCCAGATTCATTCGGAGCGGTATAGGTCACGTTATGAATTTTTTCTGCGCGCTCTTCTAGCTCTTGTGCGGCTTGTTCGATCTGAGTGTTGGACTCGATCTTCACCGTCATCAAGACGCGAGTGACTTCCACCTTCACCATATCGAGCAGCTGACCAAATAGCTCAAAAGCTTCGCGCTTGTATTCTTGTTTGGGTTGCTTTTGCGCATAACCACGCAGATGAATGCCTTGGCGCAAATAATCCAAAGCAGCCAAATGTTCACGCCAATGGCTGTCGATGTTTTGCAACAACACCACACGCATGAAGGGAGTGAATTGCTCCAACCCGACGCGATCAACTTTGGCTTGGAAGGCTTCGTTGGCTGCAAAAACCACGTGGTCGACGATATCGGCATCAGTGATAGCCGAAGCGTCTTTCACCATGTCAACCAAGGGCAAATCGAGTTGCCACTCTTGCACCAGGACGCGTTGCAAGGCGGCGACGTCCCATTGCTCTTCCACAGATTCTTCAGGCACATACTGGCGCGCTAACTCCACAAACGTGCCCTCGCGCAGGCCTGCGATTTGGGCTGTCAAATCCATTGCGTCCAAGATGTCGTTGCGCTGCTGGTAAATAACACGGCGTTGGTCGTTCGACACGTCGTCGTATTCGAGCAGTTGTTTGCGGATATCGAAGTTGCGCGCTTCTACTTTGCGTTGTGCGCTCTCAATGCTGCGCGTGACCATGCCAGCCTCAATGGCCTCGCCCTCGGGCATATTGAGGCGATCCATGATGGACTTGACACGCTCGCCTGCAAAGATGCGCATCAGCGAATCGTCCAGGCTCAAATAAAAGCGTGAGGAGCCAGGGTCGCCTTGGCGGCCAGAGCGTCCGCGCAATTGGTTGTCAATGCGGCGCGACTCATGGCGCTCGGTGGCGATGATGCGCAATCCACCCAAAGATTTCACATGCTCGTGGTCCTTGGTCCATTGCACACGCAAGGCATCTATTTCTTTCTTCTTGGCTTGTGCATCCAGAGACTCATTGGCCTCGACTTCCGTAATGAGTTTTTCAACATTGCCGCCCAACACGATGTCGGTACCACGTCCTGCCATGTTGGTCGCGATGGTGACCATCTTGGCGCGACCGGCTTGGGCCACGATGTCAGCCTCGCGTGCGTGCTGCTTGGCGTTGAGCACTTGGTGTGGCAACTTGGCCTTGTCCAACATCTCGGCTATTAGTTCAGAATTTTCAATCGAGGTGGTGCCCACTAAAACCGGTTGGCCACGCTCGTAACACTCGCGGATATCGTCGATCGCGGCTTTGTATTTTTCTTGCGTGGTTTTGTAGACACGGTCGAGTTGGTCTTCGCGGCGGCTGATGCGGTTGGGTGGCACCACCAAAGTTTCGAGACCGTAGATTTCTTGGAATTCGTAGGCCTCTGTGTCCGCCGTTCCCGTCATGCCGCCAAGTTTTTTGTAGAGACGGAAATAGTTTTGGAAGGTGATGGAAGCCATGGTCTGGTTTTCCGCCTGGATCGGCACACCTTCTTTGGCTTCTACCGCTTGGTGCAATCCGTCGCTCCAACGACGGCCTGTCATCAACCGTCCCGTGAACTCGTCGACGATCACAATCTCGCCGTTTTGGTTCACGTAGTGTTGGTCGCGGTGGTAGAGGTGGTTGGCGCGCAAAGCCGCATACAGGTGGTGCACCAAACTGATGTTCGCGGGGTCGTACAGCGAAGCGCCAGAGGGTAATAGCCCACGGCTATTGAGCAAGCTCTCGGCTTTCTCGTGGCCTTGCTCTGTCAGAAACACTTGGTGCGATTTTTCGTCAACCGTGAAGTCTCCGGGGGTGATGATGCCCTCGCCAGTGCGAGGGTCTTCTTCCCCGACTTGGCGGGTCAAAGCGGGCACCACTTGGTTGATGGCCACGTAGAGTTCTGTGTGGTCTTCGGCTTGTCCGCTGATGATGAGTGGTGTGCGGGCCTCGTCAATCAGGATCGAATCGACCTCGTCGACGATGGCGTAGTGCATGCCACGCTGTACACGGTCCTCTACTTCATAGACCATGTTGTCACGCAAATAGTCAAATCCAAATTCGTTGTTGGTACCGTAGGTGATGTCTGCACGATAGGCGGCTTGTTTGTCTGCTCGTTGCATTTGTGGCAGATTCACGCCGACAGACAAACCTAGGAAGTTATACAAGCGCCCCATCCACTGTGCATCGCGATTAGCCAAGTAGTCGTTCACCGTGACCACATGCACGCCTTTTCCGGTCAGTGCGTTGAGGTAGACGGGCAAGGTGGCGGTCAAGGTTTTGCCTTCACCTGTTCGCATCTCAGCGACCTTGCCTTGGTGCAAGGCAATACCGCCGACCAACTGCACGTCAAAGTGGCGCATTTTCATGACGCGCTTCGAGCCCTCGCGAACCACGGCAAAGGCTTCGGGCAAAACATCATCCACGGTTTCGCCTTGTTGGAGTCGGGCTTTGAACGCATCGGTCTTTGCGCGCAAGTCTTCGTCGCTCAAGGATTCCAATGCACTTTCCAATGCGTTGATCTGCGCGACGGTTTTACGATAGGTTTTGAGCATCCGATCGTTGCGGCTGCCAAAAATAGAAGTCAGTAATTTAAAAGCCATGCGTGCGATACGGTGTTTTTATAAGCGAGTCACCGCAAAAAAGACCGCAATATCCTTTGTAGAAGGCGTGAGAGGTGAAGCCCGTCATTTTACCCGCCACAAGATCGCATAATTGGTCCATGCGACAACCGCCCCAAGACACCTTACCCAAGAGAGCCGACTCGCTCGCAGCCTTGCGCGATTTGGGATACAACGCCGTTCCGAAGTCCAACCTCGTCATTCGCGGTAAGTCGCAATCAGTCACGCAAATCCTTGACGGCGCTACATCCCTTTCGCAACTCCAAGCGCTTGCACGCGAAGGGCAAAACCGTTTGCAAGCGATTCTTCCGCTTTTGCCCGTCTCTATGCGAAGCCTCGTGCAATCTGGTGGTATAGATGGCGAAGCCTGGTGTATCTTGGTGCCCAACAGTGCCATGGCAGCAAAGCTGCGTCAGTTTTTACCGTCGCTTTGTGCGCACCTTAGAACAAAGGGATGGAATGTGCAGACGATTACGGTGAAAGTTATCAACAGCTAGAGCTCATTCGTATACGTATTCCCATTCCCATTCCCTTTCCCATCCCATTTCCATTTCCATTCGTACTTGAATTCGCTCTCGCACTTGCTATCACTCTGACACCATTTAGACAGTCTTTCCGCTAAATCCATGTTTTATTTATCCAAAATTTTGTCTGCCATCACCCAGCCTATGTTTTGGCTTGCCATATGGTGGTTTACAGCGCTTGTGATCATTTCTAAGTGGCGTCGTGCTGCGCACACCATGTTGTGGTCAGGTTTGTTCGTTTTATTTTTGTTGGGTTTTGAAGCATTTCCCAACATGCTGCTGCGCCCTTTGGAGAACCGTTTTTCTGTTCCGCAACCTCAAGACATTTCAAAATATGCTGGATTTATTGTTCTGGGTGGCGCAACTGGGCACCCTCATGGTTTTTTAGAGCACGGTCAAGTGCCTTTGGGTAGCGCCGCAGAGCGTATGACGATTCCTGTGGGCTGGATGCGTTCGAACATTCACTTTGAATTGGTTTTCTCTGGTGGCGAAGGACGCATGATTACCACGGGCACTACCGAGGCCACTTTGGCTGGTGCGTTTTACAAAGAGCAAGGCTTGGACATGCAACGCGTGCGCCTTGAAGATGGCTCACGCAACACGCGCGAGAACGCCCAAAAAGTTGCCGCACTACTAGGTGACAGTTGTCAAAAGAATTGGCTGCTTGTGACGTCTGCTTCGCACATGCCAAGGTCTATGGAAGAGTTCAATGCCGTTGGGTGCCATGTAACCCCCTACCCTGTCGACTTTCAAACTTCAAGCAATACCGCCTGGACGGAGTACTCACTCGCCAGCAGTTTGATGCGCTGGCAAGTTGCTTTGCATGAGTGGTTGGGCTTGGCTGTTTACGCTTTCACCCGATAAGCAGACAACAAAAAAGCCAGTTCTTCTTGTGGAAGAACTGGCTTGCATGTGGTGCCGCTTGTCGGAATCGAACTGACGACCTACCGCTTACAAGGCGGGTGCTCTACCAACTGAGCTAAAGCGGCAATATTTGTTATTTTACTGTGCTCTTTCGACTTTATTTGACACGCTTTAAAGTCGGACGACCACTGGGCGGTGTTGGTGGATTCGTATCGTCATCCGATGAATCACTTGCTATTTTTGAAGTTGTGACTGCTGCCAATGGCGCACGAGACTCGGGCGCTGGCAAGACAGATGTTATGCCAGTCTCCGCGCCGTTTTTAGTGTGCATGGGGAACGCCATGCCTTGACCGTTTTCTCTGGCGTAGATCGCCAAGACGCGGTCTACCGGCACGATGATTTCACGCGGCGTGCCAGCAAAGCGTGCTTTGAATTCGATGACGTCGTTACCCAAAGACATGCTGCTGGTGGCGTCGTAGCTCACGTTGAGAACGATCTCGCCATTCTTGACGTACTCCTGAGGCACTTGCACCATCTCGTCCACCTGCACCGCGATGTAGGGCGTGTACCCGTTGTCAGTGCACCACTCGTGCAGTGCGCGCAACAGGTAGGGACGGGTGGACGATGCGTCAGGTGCGTTCAACATAGCAATTACTTACGCATTACCTTCTCGGAAGGTGTCAATGCCTCGATATAAGCAGGGCGCGAAAAAATACGCTCGGCGTACTTCAACAAGGGTGCTGCGTTTTTCGAGAGGTCGATGCCGTAGTGGTCTAAGCGCCACAGCAATGGAGCAATCGCTACGTCGAGCATGGAAAAGTTGTCGCCGAGCATGAACTTGTTTTTCAAGAACACGGGGGCCAACTGCGTCAAGCGGTCACGGATATGTGCGCGAGCTTTCTCCAAAACCTTTTCATTAGCCTTGGCTGCGCGCGACTCCAAAATGGTGACGTTGGTAAACAGTTCTTTTTCAAAGTTGAGCAAGAACAAACGCACGCGAGCACGGTCAACAGGGTCTCCGGGCATGAGTTGCGGATGCGGAAAACGCTCGTCAATGTATTCGTTGATGATGTTGGACTCGTACAAGATCAGATCGCGCTCGACCAAGATCGGCACTTGGCCGTAGGGGTTCATCACATTGATGTCTTCCGGCTTGTTGTAGAGGTCAACATCGCGGATTTCAAAGTCCATGCCTTTTTCAAACAAAACGAAGCGGCAGCGATGAGAGTAAGGACACGTAGTTCCTGAATAAAGCACCATCATGATGGGTGTCTCCTAAAAATCAAAAAGAGTGACAAACAGGTTTGTCACTCCGTGAGGTGATGACAAACCTAAGGTCTGCCATCGAATGAACAGTGATTACTTGATGTCTTTCCAGAACGACGCATTCAAGCGCCAAGCAATCACCATAAAGCAACTGAGGAACAGTAAAACCCAGACGCCTAAACGCACGCGGGTATTTTGGGATGGCTCACCCATCCATTGCAGATAGCCCACCAAATCACCAATGGACTGGTCGTATTCCAAGGGGCTTACCGTGCCCGGCGTGACTTGTTCCCAGCTTTTGAAGACTTTGGTAGCGTGACCACCATGGCCTTCATGCTCTTCGTAAATGGGTTTACGCACGCCTTGCATTTCCCACAACACATGTGGCATGCCCACATTGGGGAAAGCCAAATTGTTCCAACCCGTAGCTTTTGCTTCGTCACGGTAGAAGGTGCGCAAATAAGTGTAAAGGTAGTCTGCGCCCGAACCACCAGAGCCTGCTCGTGAACGTGCAATCACGGTCAAGTCAGGTGGTGTTGCACCGAACCACTCTTTGGCAAGCTTGGGGTCGATGTTGGACTTCATGGTGTCACCGACTTTGTCAGTGGTGAACAACAGGTTGTCCTTAATTTGCTGTTCGGTCAAACCGATGTCGGTCAATCGGTTGTAACGCATGTAAGCCGCTGAATGGCAATTCAAGCAGTGGTTCACAAACAATTTAGCGCCGTGCTGCAAAGCAGCAAGATCGTTGGTTTTATTAGGGGCTTTGTCCCAAGCGATACTTTCGCCGCCAGAAGCTTGGGCACCTGCCATCAGACCCAATGCCAAGACAAGACTGAGAAGAATTTTTTTCATGGTTATGTCAGCTCCGTCAATCTCAGTGAGGTGCGAATGTCACGCGGTCAGGCACAGGCTTGGTGTCGCCAATCGTGCTCCACCAAGGCATCAACAAGAAGAAGCCGAAATAGAACAAAGTGCCCACTTGCGATACACGCTCACCAATGGCGGAAGGTGGTTGCACACCTAAATAGGCAAGCACGATAAAGTTGATGACAAAGATGCCGTAGAGGTATTTGTGCCAATCTGGGCGATAGCGAATCGATTTGACAGCGCAATTGTCTAACCAAGGCAAGAAGAAAAGAATGATGACCGCACCGCCCATCACCAACACGCCCCAGAACTTAGCATCGATAGAGAGCATCAGCACAGACAAAATCACAGCCGAACCTAAAACACCACCTTTGATGGCGTTGGAGAGTTGGGTACGCACCGCGCCAAAGTAGGCGCCAGCCAGGACGCATGCGATCAAGGCGTACATCATCTCGCCAGTGATGGCACGCAACATGGAATAGAAAGGCGTGAAATACCAAACGGGCGCGATATGCAAAGGTGTCTTCAATGGATCGGCTGGTATGAAGTTGTTGTACTCCAGAAAGTAGCCGCCAAACTCAGGTGCAAAGAAGATGATGGCAGTAAAGACAATCAAGAAACCCGTCACGCCCATGATGTCATGCACGCTGTAATAAGGGTGGAAGGGAATGCCGTCCAATGGATGTCCATTTGCGTCTTTAGGCGCGTTAGGGCCTTTGATTTCCACGCCATCAGGATTGTTGGAGCCCACTTCATGCAAGGCAATGATGTGCGCAACGACCAAGCCGAGCAATACCAAGGGCACTGCAATCACGTGGAAGCTGAAGAAGCGGTTCAAGGTGGCGTCGCTCACCACGTAGTCACCACGGATTAGCAAAGCCAAGTCAGGGCCGACAAACGGAATTGCTGCAAACAAGTTCACGATCACTTGTGCACCCCAGTAAGACATTTGGCCCCAGGGCAATAAGTAACCCATAAAGGCTTCGGCCATCAAACACAAAAAGATGGCGCAACCGAAGATCCACACCAACTCACGGGGCTTGCGGTAAGAACCGTAAATCAAGCCACGGAACATATGCAGGTACACCACGATGAAGAACGCTGAGGCGCCCGTCGAGTGCATGTAGCGGATCAACCATCCCCACGGTACGTCGCGCATGATGTACTCGACCGAGGCAAAAGCCAAGGCGGCATCTGGCTTGTAGTGCATCACCAAAAATATGCCGGTTACTATCTGAATGACCAGCACAAATAAAGCAAGGGCACCAAAAAAGTACCAAAAATTAAAGTTCTTGGGAGCGTAATACTCAGACAGGTGGTCTTTGTAGAGCTTGGATGCGGGAAAGCGGTTGTCAATCCAATTGAGCAATCTCTCGCCAGCTGGTGCGTCGGGGGAAATTTCTTTGAAGTTCGCCATGGTGTTCGTTCCGTTTAGGCTTTTTTGTCTTCACCGATCAGCAACTTGGAGTCTGACAGGTACATATGTGGTGGGATTTCGAGGTTGTCTGGTGCGGGCTTGTTCTTGTAAACACGGCCGGCCATGTCGAAGGTCGAACCATGGCAAGGGCATAAAAAGCCGCCGTTCCAGTCGTCTGGCAGGGAGGCTTGGGCGCCCGTTTGGAATTTGTCTGAAGGCGAGCAACCCAAGTGGGTGCAAATACCAACAGCGACAAAAATTTCTGGTTTGATAGAACGCGCTTGGTTCAAGGCGTATGCGGGTGTGAGTTCGCTGGGCTTGCGCTCAGACTTGGGGTCGGCCAACTGGGACTCGATTTTTTTCAAAGACTCGACTTGGTCAGGCGTGCGCTTGACGATCCAGACCGGCTTGCCGCGCCATTCGACGGTCATTTTTTCACCTGGGGCCAAGGCGGAAATGTCGACTTCGACAGCGGCACCGGCTGCTTTGGCTTTTTCGGAGGGCTGGAACGTACTAACAAAGGGGATTGCGACGGCTAGTCCGCCTGCAGCGCCAGCACAGGAGGAGGCGATCAGCCACGTGCGTTTGCTGCTATCTACTGGGGTGTCACTCATGAATTTCCTCGAGCTGTGTGCCACATATGGGGTTAATCACCCATTGTATCCGAGCGGGAAAACCCGAATCAAGCCCCTGAGCCATTCCCCGTAAGCCTTAGTGCCATAGCCATGGCCTCTAAAAGGCTTGACGGGTCGGCCTCCGCCTTGCCGGCCAAATCAAAGGCAGTGCCGTGGTCTGGACTGGTACGCACAAAGGGCAGTCCTAATGTGATGTTGACCCCCTGGTCCACGCCCAAATACTTGACCGGAATCAGCCCTTGATCGTGGTACATGGCCACCACCACATCAAAAGCGCCGGGTTGTCCTTGCTCAGCCCGCGCGCGCATGAAAACGGTATCGGGTGACCACGGGCCACTGACATGCATACCCTCTGCTTTCGCAAGTTGTATGGCGGGTTGGATGACGTCCATCTCGTCGCGCCCCAGCAAACCGCCCTCGCCTGCATGTGGGTTGAGGCCTGCGACGGCAAGATGCGGAGCACGCCCTGTGGAGGCCAATTCAGCGCGGTGGGTGATACGCAAAGTTTCCAGAATGCGGTCCACCGTGATGGCGTCGATCGCTTGGCGCAGGGGCTGGTGGATGGTGACCAAAACGGTTTTGAGTTCCCGATTGGCCAGCATCATGCGCACAGGTAGCTCAGCAATCGTTTTGTTGAGGTGCTGCGCTGCCAAAGTTTGCAGCATTTCGGTGTGTCCTGTAAAGTTCACTCCCGCCAAAGACAAGGCCTCTTTGTGCAACGGGGCGGTCACTATCGCAGACACCTCGCCACGCAAAGCGGCATGGGTTGCCCATGTGATGCTGTCTGCGGCAAGTTGTCCCGCAACGGCGCTGATTTTTCCAAAGGTGGGAAGTTGCTCCATTGCAAGCGGGCTTCCGACCTGTTGGATCAAAAGTCCTTCCTGCATGGGCAGAGGTATATTCATTGGCATTGGCTTAGGCAATAGCCTTGACTTTGCAGCGACCACTTGCCACGCCCGTTGCATCACGGCTTTGTCCCCCACCACGATGCAATTGCGAAACTGCTCAGGCGCTTGGCAAAATGCCTTGACGATGATCTCTGGCCCAATGCCTGCCGCATCACCGATGGTGATGGCGAGGGTCTTCTTGTCGACGGGCATAGTCAGGCGAACTCACCCGCTCAAGCAGGATTGTCAATATCGATGAACTGGTGCGTCAGCCCCAGCATCTGCGCTACGTGGGCTGCCACCGCAGGAGCACCATAACGTTCGGTAGCGTGGTGTCCGCAGGCCAAAAATGCTACGCCTGTTTCACGTGCCAAATGTGCTTGGGGTTCTGAGATTTCACCGGTGATAAAGGCGTCAGCACCAGCCGCAATCGCATCTTCGAAATAGCTTTGCGCGCCGCCGGAACACCACGCAATCTTATGCAAGGGCTTAGTTTCTTCGCTGACAACTGTGGGGGTTCGTCCAAGGGTTTTGGCTATGGCATCCGCTAAAGCTTGTGCATTTTTGAAAGCTTGACCATCGCTGCGTTGCCCCAACAGACCTAAGTTTTGATCACCAAATCGGCTGACCACATTTAAGCCCCACAACTTGGCGAGTTGCGCGTTGTTGCCCAACTCGGGGTGTGCGTCTAGGGGCAAGTGGTAGGCGATCAAATTGATGTCATGTTGCAAGAGGCGTTGCAAACGTTGCTTCATCCAACCGGTAACTGTGCCGTCTTGGCCGCGCCAAAACAATCCGTGGTGTACAAAAATCGCATCGGCTTTGGCTTCGATCGCAGCATCTATGAGTGCGCGACTGGCCGTCACGCCGGACACGATATGGGATATGTGCTCGCGTCCTTCTACCTGCAGACCATTGGGGCCGTAGTCTTTGAAGTTATTGGGTTGCAACACGCCATGAAAGGCATTTAGCAATTCGCTTCGGCTGATAACTTGTTTAGGCACTCGTAGATGGGGTGTTATGGGTGGAGGCAGATTATTTTTTCAATCAAACTTGCTTGCGCGTTTGTTATCAGAACCAAGGTTGGTAGGTGTAGTTTATTTGTGCGGTTTATTGAGCTTGGCAGCAGGCCGTTGTGCTGGCGTTACGTCCAAAGCTAGATCAGCATCGCGTCGCTTGATACGCATTTTGACGGCAGTGCCAGGCGTTTGCGCAGCGATTAGGGTGAGCAACTCGCTGACGTTGTGCACGTCTTTTTCGCCCACTGCCAGCAGTACATCGCCCGGCTTTAAACCCGCCTTGAAGGCAGGCCCGTTTTGCAAAACACCCGTGATGATGACGCCCTCGGTTTGCTTGATACCAAAGGTCTCAGCCAAGTCTGCATTCAACTCGATGGGCTCGACCCCAATCCAGCCGCGCGTGACTTGGCCATCTCGCACAAGGCCTTCAAGCACTTGACGCGCCGTGTTGACGGGAATGGCGAATCCAATTCCCATATTGCCACCGGAGCGCGAGTAAATCGCGGTGTTGATTCCTAACAAACTGCCGTTCACATCGACTAAAGCACCGCCAGAGTTTCCGGGGTTGATGGCTGCGTCGGTCTGAATAAAGTTCTCGAAGGTATTGATGCCAAGTTGGTTACGTCCTAGAGCAGAGATGATGCCGCCCGTCACGGTTTGCCCCACGCCAAATGGATTGCCAATGGCCAAAGCTTTATCGCCTACTTGCACGTTGTCGGAGTTGCCCATGGCGATGACGGGAAGGCGGTCTAAGGTGATGCGTAAAACTGCTAAATCGGTGTCAGGGTCGGTACCAATCACTTTGGCCGTCGTGCGTCGGCTGTCGCTCAATGTGACTTCGATTTCTTGCGCGCCCTCGACCACATGGTTGTTGGTCAAGATATAGCCCTCGGGGCTAACGATGACGCCACTGCCCAAACCCATTTGCGGGCTGTTGTCATCGCGGTCTCCATAAAAAAATCGAAACCACGGGTCATTGGCCATCGGGTGCGCTGTGCGGGCTTGGGTGGTGGCGATGCTGACCACCGCAGGCGCCGCACGTTTTGCTGCAGGGCTCATGCTGCCCGGCATGACAGCACCGGGCGCATTGGAAGCCGCCTCCAACAAGGTCACACCTTGCAAAGAAGGGCGGCGATTTAACCACTCAGGCTTTAAGGTGACGAGCACAAACCACACCGCAAACAACACGGTGACCACTTGAGAAAAAAGCAACCAATAACGTTTCATACAAATTAGGCTAGTGACAACGCAGCTTGAAGTTTCGGAGCATTGCTGAGACGCACCTAGGGTGCGCTGCCAGGCGCTTCTGGTTCAGCCTCAGGGGCTTGGGTGTGTTTGATAAACAGCTGCGCAGCCCAAATACCCACCTCATAAAGAATACACATGGGAATGGCCAGCGCCAATTGCGACACCACGTCTGGAGGGGTAATGACCGCGGCGATAACAAAGGCCAACACAATGAAATACGAGCGGAAGTCTTTGAGCTTTTGAATCGACACCACATTCAAACGCGCCAGCACGATCACCACAATCGGCACCTCAAATGCCAAGCCAAAGGCGATGAACATGGTGATCACAAAACCTAAATAGGCCTCAATATCTGGCGCGGCCGTGATGCTCTTTGGCGCAAAGCTTTGGATGAATTTAAAGACCTGGCCAAACACAAAGAAGTAACAAAACGCCACGCCAATAAAAAACAGCAAGGTGCTCGACACCACCAAGGGTAAAACCAGTTTTTTCTCATGGGTGTACAAACCTGGCGCGACAAATGCCCACATCTGGTACAGCACCACAGGCAAAGCCATCAAGAAGGCCGTCATCAACAAAATTTTGAGTGGCACTAAAAACGGCGAAATCACCGAAGTGGCGATCAGCGTCGCGCCAGCCGGCAATTGCGCGATCAAAGGCGCGGCCAAGATGTCGTAGAGCGCGGCAGGTCCGGGGTAAACCGACAGGGCCACAGCCGCTACGCCAATGGCGATACAAGCTTTGACCAAACGGTCACGCAACTCAACTAGGTGCTGGACGAACGGTTGCTCGCTGCCTGCGAGTTCGTCTTTGGGGGTGCTGTCAGACATTCGGTTTTACACCGGGGCGGAACCGTGCCACGCGTGCCGCGCCAGACAAAGCTTTGGTGCGCACACCCATACGTGCTTTGTACCAATGGGGCGTAGCGCCGCGTTTGAGGCGCCATTTTTTCTTGGGATTTTGGTATTCGGGAACGGGCGTGGTGACGTTGGCCGCCCAGCTCTCGCCAGTGAGTTGGGCCGTTGTATCGGCCCAGTCTTTCTCAAATTCGTTGCTGGCGGTTTGTACCGAGCTTTGCACGTCGCGGGCAGCGTTCTCGACGCTGTCTTTCATCTTTTTTAATTCTTCCAAATCCATGGATCGGTTGACTTCGGATTTGACATCGGCCACATAGCGCTGGGCTTTGCCAATCCAAGCACCCAAAGTGCGGGCCACGGCAGGTAGTTTTTCAGGTCCTATGACAACCAACGCCACGGCACCAATGAGTGCCATTTTGGAAATGCCAAGATCAATCACAGCGCGCGATCACACACGTCTTAAGACTTGTGTTTGACTTCTACGTCAATAGTATTTTTTTCAGTGGCAGTTGCAGTACCGCCCACGGCAGGAGCAGGCGTGGCGGATTTTTCATCTGGAGGCGTACTGCCGTCTTTCATGCCGTCTTTGAAACCTTTGACAGCGCCCCCCAGGTCTGAACCCAAATTGCGCAGCTTCTTGGTGCCAAAGACCAACATCACGATCACAAGCACGATTAGCCAGTGCCAAAGCGAAAACGAACCCATACGAAACTCCTAAACAATTAGCCTGATTCTAATCAGCCGCGTAACCACGGGCGCGGACCGCCCATGATGTGCCAATGGAGGTGGTGGACTTCCTGTCCGCCCTCTTTGCCAGTATTGGTAACCACCCTAAATCCGCCCTCGGGGTAAGGCCTTGCGCCTTCTTGCAAAGCCAGCTTGGGCGCCAAGCACATCATGCGGCCGATCAAGGCTTCGTGCTGAGGTTCAAGATGGGCCAAAGAAGGGATATGCAGCTTAGGAATCATCAAGAAATGCACAGGCGCCCACGGGTTGATGTCGTGGAAAGCGAAGATCTCGTCGTCCTCATAGACCTTGCGCGAGGGAATTTGCCCCGCAATGATTTTGCAAAAAATACAGTTGGCGTCTTGCATGCTTATTCCCCAGTGTCCTCTCTTTGTTGCGCTTTGCGCAGGGCTTTTTCTTCCAAACCGCTCAGGCCTTCACGCCGCGCTAGTTCGTCCACTACATCGGCAGGTGTCAAACCATAGTGCGCCAGCGCGATCATGCTATGGAACCACAGGTCGGCCACCTCATTGACCAACTTGGAGCGGTCGCCACCGTTATCAATGTCTTTGGCAGCCATCACCGATTCGGTGGCCTCTTCGCCAATTTTTTTCAAAAACGCGTCAGGCCCTTTGTGCAGCAAACGGGCGACATAGCTTTTTTCGGGGTCGCCTCCGTTGGCGGGCTTGCGGCTTTCGATGACATCGGCAAGGCGCATCAAAGTGTCAGAGGTATTGGCGGGGTTGGAACGCATGGTGTTCACTTGTAAATAGATTCAGGGTCTTTGAGCACAGGCTCGCAAGCTTGCCACGCATCGCCTTCTAAGCGTTGGTAAAAGCAACTGTGGCGGCCAGTGTGGCAGGCAATGCCAGGGTCGTGACCCTCTTGCGTCACCTTGAGCAAAACCACATCGCTGTCGCAATCGATGCGAATATCGTGCACGGTTTGCATATGGCCCGACTCTTCGCCCTTGAACCACAGTTTGTTGCGCGAACGGCTGAAGTAGACCGCGCGCTTTAATTCAGCGGTGAGCTCAAGCGCCTCGCGGTTCATCCAAGCGAACATGAGTACGTCGCCGGTGGATTGCTCTTGGGCGATAACGGGGACAAGGCCTTTGTCGTCGTATTTGATTTTGTCTAGCCAGTGCATGAAGGCATGATAGCTTTGCGAAGGGCTGCATTGATACGCGACTGGTACCCAGACCCTTGCGCCTTAAAAAAACTCCAAAATATTCGCATCTATTCTTAAGGACGTTAGCACTTTTGTTGGTGCGGCCTGCGGTCCACGTCCACGCTTCAGAACAGGCGCTCCCAACATGTTCTCTGTCCACGCTGGATTGTCTGGGTCGTCAACCCTAGCCGAGGTTTTCTTTGGCAACTTGGCGGTAGAAGTTTGCTTCATGTTTTTCTGCCTTTCTTTAGGCTCTGACGGCAATCCCCCGCTCCCGCATCCTCTCCTTAGCCTGCCCCACGGTGAACTCGCCGTAATGAAAAATACTAGCGGCTAACACCGCGTCGGCGCCACCCATTTGGATACCGTCGGCCAAGTGATCGAGGTTGCCAACCCCACCCGAAGCAATCACCGGCACGCTCACTGCGTCACTCACAGCTCGCGTAAGCTCTAAATCAAACCCCACCTTGGTGCCATCACGGTCCATGCTGGTCAGCAAAATTTCGCCTGCGCCGAAGTTCGCCATTTGGCTTGCCCACGCTACTGCGTCTAAGCCCACGTTTTTTCGGCCGCCGTGGCTGAATACATCCCATCCGTCACCCACCGGTTGGCCGTTAACGCCAAGACGTTGCGCTTCTTCTGCCGTCCGACGTTTGGCATCAATCGCCACCACGATGCACTGTGCGCCATATTTATTTGACGCATCGCGAATCACTTGCGGATTGGCAATTGCCGCCGAGTTAAAGCTCACTTTGTCTGCGCCCGCATTGAGCAATCGGCGCACATCTTCCACAGTTCTCACACCGCCACCCACCGTCAGCGGAATAAACACCTGCGACGCCACCGCTTCGATGATGTGCAAGATGACATCGCGCGCGTCGCTGGTAGCAGTAATGTCCAAGAAGGTAAGTTCGTCAGCGCCTTGGTCGTTGTAACGCGCGGCAATTTCAACGGGGTCGCCCGCATCGCGCAATTCCACAAAGTTCACGCCTTTGACAACGCGACCGCCGGTAACATCCAAGCAAGGAATGATGCGCTTGGCGAGCATCTTTAGCCGACCACGCGCAAACGCTGCCAGCCTTGCCACTCTTCTTGGGGCGCGAGGTGCACGGTCTCAAATACTTGGGCTGCTTCAACGCACAACATGCGCGCAAAACCATCGTCTGGAAGGTCTGGCAGTTCAACGGATTTTTCTGCGCCGGGGTTCCAGACCACGGTGTGCGCCCAACTGGGGCTTTGCTCAATTTGCAACAAGCTGCTGCCGTCTTGCAAAAGCAAGGGGTTGTCGCCTGCGTGGTAGACGCGGTCGAACTCGCCATCGAAATGCAAACTGGAGGATGCGACATGGTGAACATCTTCGACAGCGTCCCATTCGGGTAATCCGTCTAAACCGAGTAACTCGGTCAAGGCGATATCGTCCACCGCCAAATAGGTGTGCAGTGCGCCGGTGAATTGCAGCGTGTTTGAATCGTTATTGGTCACTCGCAAAGTGAGGTTGAGTTGGCCGGGTTCGATTTCTACGCGGTATTGCGCTTCAAAATGAAACTCCCAATGCGCCAAGGTGTGCGCTTGGGTGGCGCAGGAGAAATCTTGGAAAGCAATGTCTGGCGATTCCACACGGTCATGCGCTTCCCAATCCATAGTTCGGGCAAAACCATGCCTTGGAAGTGGCCCGCGTTGGTTAAATTGGGGAAAACAAATTGGCACGCCGCCACGGATGGGGGTGTGCCCGTCAAACTTGTTGTTAGGGCTCAAGAACAAGCGTTCACGACCCTGCGACACCCACGACAACACCTGTGCGCCTTGTAAGGCAATCAATACGCTGTCGCCACAGGCTAGGCTCAAACGGTAGCAAGGAAGGTTGCGGAAATATTCAACCATTGAGTTCGTCCGCGCGCTCTTGGGCCTTTTCAAAGTCCAGGTCACCGCTGTAAATCGCGCGTCCGCAGATTACGCCTTCGACGCCTTCGTCTTCTACTTCGCAGAGTTTTTCGATATCCGCCATATTGGATAAACCACCAGAGGCGATGACAGGAATGGAGAGGGCCTGCGCCAGTTTGAGGGTAGCGTCGATGTTGATACCGCTCAACATGCCGTCACGTCCAATATCGGTATAGATGATGGATTCAACGCCGTAGTCTTCGAATTTTTTGCCCAAATCGATCACTTCGTGGCCAGTCAATTTGCTCCAACCGTCTGTCGCCACTTTGCCGTCTTTGGCATCTAAGCCCACGATGATGTGGCCGCCAAAGGCCGAGCAGGCGTCTTGTAAAAACCCGGGACTTTTGACCGCCGCAGTGCCAATGATGACGTATCGCATGCCAGCGTCGATATATTTTTCGATGGTGTCCAAGTCGCGAATGCCCCCGCCAAGCTGCACCGGAATGTCGTCACCCACCGCCCGCAAAATCGCTTTGATGGCTGCATGGTTTTGCGGTTTGCCCGCAAATGCGCCATTCAAATCCACCAAGTGCAAGCGCCGCGCGCCTTTGGCAACCCAATCGAGGGCCATTTGTGCGGGGTCTTCGCTGAAGGTAGTAGCCTGGTTCATGTCGCCTTGGATGAGGCGCACGCAATGTCCGTCTTTGAGGTCAATGGCTGGGATGAGAAGCATGATGGCAGGTGGAGTTCAAGGGTTCCAGTGGATGAAATTGCGGTACAAGGCCAAGCCATGCACCGCGCTCTTTTCGGGGTGAAATTGTGTCGCAAAAATGTTGTCCCGAGCGATGGCACACGCAAAAAGTCCACCATAGTCGGTTTCAGCCGCAATATGTGCCGCATTTTTAGGTTTGGCGTAGAAGCTATGCACAAAATAAAAGTAACTGTTACTGGGCACCCCTTCCCACAAAGGATGGGGTTGAGTGGGAACCACTTGGTTCCAGCCCATTTGTGGCACTTTGAAGCGACTGCCGTCGGTTTGGGTTCTTCCTGCCAAATCAAATTTGATCACTTCGCCGGGAATCAGACCTAAGCCTGGAGTATTGCCCTCGGCGCTGTGGTCTAGCAACATCTGCATGCCTACGCAAACGCCAAACAGGGGTTTTTTATCCGCCGCGTCCAATACCGCCTCGAGCAATCCGGAAGCTTTCAATTCCGACATGCAGTCAGGCATCGCACCTTGGCCTGGTAACACCACACGGTGGGCGTCTCGCACCACCTGCGGGTTAGAAGTGACGATCACCTCTGCTTGATCCACCACAGATGCCGCATGGATCACCGCTTGCGCCACCGAGCGCAAATTGCCCATGCCGTAATCAACCACCGCAATGGTGTTCAAAGAGATCCTTTGGTCGAGGGAATGACGCCCGCCGAACGGGGATCCGGTGTCAGCGCAGCACGCAAGGCGCGGGCAAAGGCTTTGAAAACGGTCTCAGCTTGGTGGTGTGCGTTTTCACCACGCAAGTTGTCGATGTGCAAAGTGACCAAGGCATGGTTCACAAAGCCTTGAAAAAACTCATAAGCCAATTGGCTGTCGAACTCACCGATCATCCCGGCCTTGAATGGCACATGCATAACCAAGCCAGGACGACCTGAAAAGTCGACCACGACGCGGCTCAAAGCTTCATCCAACGGCACATAAGCATGGCCATAACGGGTAATACCTTTTTTGTCGCCAATCGCTTTGGCCACGGCTTGACCCAAAGTAATACCCACGTCTTCCACCGTGTGGTGGCCATCGATGTGCAAATCGCCAGTGGCGTGGATTTCTAAATCAATCAAACCATGGCGCGCGATTTGGTCAAGCATGTGGTCAAAAAAACCAATGCCGGTCGACAGTTTGGACACGCCCGTTCCATCAAGATTGACCTTGACGGTGATTTGGGTCTCGGCCGTTTTACGGCTGACTTCGGCAGTGCGAGCAGTCATGGTGGGCTTTCAGTGAAACAGTTAGCTAGCAGACAAAAAGAACAGGCGACCAAGCAAGGCGGAGGGGTATCGACGATTTATTTCAAAGCCACTGCTATTGCAGCCAGCAGTTGTTGGTTTTCTTGTGGGGTACCAATGGTCAGTCGCAAACAGTTAGCAAGCAATGGGTGCATTTTAGAAACGTTTTTAACCAGGACTTTTTGCGCCTTGAGTGACTCAAACACGTGGCTGGCCTTGTCGGGCCCGCCGTCAAAACGCGCCAGCATCATATTGGCGTCGCTAGGGAAAGGTGTCACACCAGGCATGGCTTGCAAAGCATGGGTCAGCGCCGTGCGTTCTTCGCAGACAGTTTTGGCCTGCACAGCAAAAAAATCGGCATACTCCAATGCGAACAAGGCGCACTCGGCATTGAGCACGCTCACGTTATAGGGCGGACGCAATTTGTCGACTTCATTGAGCAACGCTGTCGGCGCCAACATATAGCCCAAACGCACGCCAGCTAAACCAAATTTGGAGAGCGTACGCATCAGCAACACATGCGTGTTGTTAGCCGGGTCGCGGCGAATTTCGTCCAACCAACTCAAGCTAGAAAAGGGCTGATACGCCTCGTCCATCACTACCAAACCGCCATAGGCGCTCACTTGGGCAATCAAACGTCGGATCACTTGTGTGTCCCACAAGTTCGCTGTCGGGTTGTTGGGATAGGCGATGTAAACGATGGCGGGTTCGTGTTGTGCAATCGCTACAGACATGGCGCGCTCGTCCAACGCAAAGTCCGCTGTCAAAGGCACACCAATGAAAGGCAGGCCCTGCAATTTGGCGCTCATCGCGTACATCACAAAGCCGGGTTCAGGTGACAAGATTTTGGCGCCGGGCACGGCGCAGACCATGGCTAATAAAGAGATTAACTCATCAGAACCGTTGCCTAGCATCAGGCTGAAGCCCAGCGGTAAATCTACATAGCGCGACAAAGCCGCACGCAAATCATCAATACGCGAACCGGGGTAACGGTTGATGGCCAATGCGCCCAATCGTTGGCCCAATTCAGCTTGTAACTCTGGGCTCAAAGAAAACGGGTTTTCCATCGCATCGAGCTTGACCATGCCATCGGAATGCTGGATCGCATAAGCGTGCATCGATTGCACATCTTGACGAATGAAACGCATGGGCGTGGTCATGGGGCGTCTTTCTGCATACGCATTTCGGCCGCCATGGCGTGGGCTTGCAGGCCTTCACCATGCGCCAGCACCGAGGCAATCTGCCCCAGCGTTTGCGCGCCCTTGCTGCTGACTTCAATCAGACTGCTGCGCTTTTGAAAGTCGTACACACCCAATGGTGAGCTGAAACGCGCTGTACCGCTCGTTGGCAACACATGGTTGGGACCCGCGCAATAGTCACCCAAACTCTCGCTGGTGAATGCGCCCAAGAAAATCGCGCCTGCGTGGCGCAACAAAGGTTCCCAACGGTGCGGGTCTTGGCTAGACACTTCCAAATGCTCAGGTGCGATGCGGTTGCTGATCTCACACGCCTCTTCCATGCTGCGGGTGTGTATCAATACACCACGGCCATTGAGTGACTTAGTGATGATTTCGCGGCGCGGCATCTGCGGTAGAAGTTTTTCCATCGCGGCCTGCACTTCGGTGATGAAGCTAGCATCGGGGCACAACAACACACTTTGCGCGAGTTCGTCGTGTTCGGCTTGGCTGAACAAATCCATGGCCACCCAGTCAGGTGGTGTTGTGCCATCGGCCAACACCAAAATTTCGCTGGGACCAGCAATCATGTCGATGCCCACCGTACCAAACACGCGGCGCTTGGCGGCCGCCACATAGGCGTTGCCAGGACCGGTGATTTTGTCAACGGCTGGAATGGTTTGCGTGCCATAGGCCAAAGCGGCTACGGCTTGCGCTCCACCGATGGTGAATGCACGGCTGACGCCCGCTACATAGGCAGCGGCTAGCACCAAAGCGTTTTTTTCGCTACGCGGCGTTGGCACCACCATGATGATGTCTTGCACGCCCGCCACATGCGCAGGAATGGCATTCAT
>Ga0304728_1000393_pt1 | contig 37393 bp, 35 predicted proteins | sample C_130625_MF_Meta_FD_190476 | JGI IMG/M metagenome (GOLD analysis project Ga0304728, IMG submission 190476) | Freshwater microbial communities from Lake Croche, Canada to study carbon cycling - C_130625_MF_MetaG (v2) (version 2) | ecosystem: Environmental > Aquatic > Freshwater > Lake | place... | reverse complement strand
CGTTATTTTATCAGTTACTTTTTCTAGAATTGTTTCAACAGAAATTGTATTGGCTGTTTTTAAATCTTTTGTTCTAAAAGCAAATAATACCACCATTATTGCTAAAACAGGTAAAATAATTAATCTTCTCATATAGGTGAATTTTGGGTTTTGTTTATTTGAAATCATTTGGAGTCTTCTTTTAATTGGTGAAAAGAAAAATGGTGTTGTGAGTAAATAATGTTGTTGTGGGTATGCTGCAGTTAAAAGCATTTGGGCTAATGAAGCAGTATCTCCATTGTTTATTGCTTTATTATCTGCAATAAATTCATGAATCATTTCCATTTCTTTTTTCAATAACCAAAAAAACGGATTGAACCAGCCAGCTACTAAATTCATTTGTATTAATACTTTATCAATACTATGTTTTTGCTGTACATGCGTTAATTCGTGTGCCAGCATTTGCTTACCCGCTTCTGTTTTTAAATCAATAGACTCATGCCAAAATATAAATCTAAAAAAAGAGAATGGCGTGCCTTTTAATTGGGTTAAAATCAAATACACTTCACCTACACTTTTACAAGCATGTTGTTTAATTAACCGATATAATCGGATTAATCCAAACACGAGTACCCCTAAAAAAATAGCCGATACTGATAAATACAATATCGTTGCCGTTGTTTCCCAACTAAACTGAAATCCTTTCTGGACAAGGCTTGCATCAATTTCAGCATTACCATCAGCAACAAGAGATAAGAAATTAATTACTTGTTGATTACTTGCTACGGGTTTATTCCACTGAATTTTTATTAATGGAATGATCCACGACAAAACGAGTACTGCTAATAAATAAAATCGGTTGTATTGGTGGAAACGTTTGTTTCGCAGAACCAACCAGTAGTACCCCATCATTAAGGCACTACAAATAACTACTTGCAAAAAATAATAAGCACTTGATAGCATGGTTCTATTTTTTGTGTTTTTTAATTTCAGTGAGTAAAAGTTCTAACTCTTTTACACTAATGTCTTTTTGTTTCACCATAAAGCTCACGGCATCGCTAAAAGATCCTTCAAAATAGCCTTCTACTAAACTTCTTATTGAACTTGAAGAATACTCCCCTTTAGACACCAATGAAAAATATTGGTGCACCCTACCCATTTGCTTGATGCCCACAAATCCTTTGTCGGTTAATATTTTTACTATAGTAGCTACTGTATTATTATGCGGCTTTGGCTCTGGCTGGGCATCTATAATGTCTTTTAAAAACGAAGGTCCTAGTTTCCAAATACTTTGCATGATTTGTTCTTCGGCTTTTGTTAGTGGTTTCATGTAAACTATCTTTTTAGTTATACAAACTAACAACTAATATTTTAGTTTAACAACTATTTTTTTAGTTTAACATAATTTTTAGTAGAAAGCATGGGTACAATATCTTTACAGCAATGAAGTACTACCTTATTTCGGGCGAAGCAAGTGGAGACCTCCACGGCAGCAACCTAATAAAACAACTAACATTATTAGACAGCACTGCATCTGTTCGATGCTGGGGTGGCGATTTAATGGAGGCTGCTGGTGCCAAATTGGTTAAGCACTACCGCGATTTGGCATTTATGGGATTTGCAGAAGTGGTTAAAAACCTTCCCACCATTTTTAAAAACATTCAATTCTGTAAAGCAGATATTCTAGCTTTTGAACCCGATGTATTGGTATTAATTGATTATCCTGGTTTCAATTTGCGCATTGCTGAATGGGCTAAAGCAAAAGGCATTAAAGTAGTGTATTATATATCTCCTCAAGTATGGGCTTGGAAAGCATCAAGGGTAAAAAAGATGAAACTATGCATAGATAAAATGTTGGTGATTCTGCCTTTTGAAAAAGCATATTATGCAATCAAATGGAACTGGGAGGTAGAATATGTTGGACATCCTTTAATGGAAGCAATTGAAGCAAAGAAAAAAGAATTGGGATCTACTGAAGCATCTGTTAATAGTAATCCTTCTAAAAAAATTGCATTATTACCTGGTAGCAGACAACAAGAAATTGCAAAAAAATTACCCATTATGTTATCGGTGGCCAAATATTTTCCAGACTATGAATTTGTTGTAGCAGAAGCACCAGGGCAATTGCCAGAATTTTATCAACCATTTCTTGCGCAATATCAAAATGTATCTACTGTTAAAAATGCAACGTATCAATTATTGCTAGAATCCAATGCTGCATTGGTTACTAGCGGCACCGCTACTTTAGAAACAGCATTACTAGGTGTGCCAGAAATTGTATGTTATAAGGGAAGTGTTATAAGTTATCAAATTGCCAAACGATTAATAAAAATTAAATTCATTTCATTAGTGAATTTAATTATGGACAAATTAGTAGTCACTGAATTAATACAAGACCAATTAACCACCCATAACTTAGTTACTGAATTAAAAAAACTATTAACCGATGAATCGCGCAAAACAACAATAGTAGCCGACTATCAATTGTTAAGAGAAAAACTTTCACAAGGGGGAAGAGCTTCTGAAAAAGCGGCAAAAAGTATTGTTGATTTTGGAAGAAAAAATTAATTTAAATTGTTGCAGCATTTGTGAATGCCAAACTGCCTCAAGTTATTAACTATTAGCGTTGCTTTTATTTACGAATCAGAGGCAAAATCACTGATTTAAATAAAATCACCAATAAAGCCACAATAAACATAAATAGCGATAAGCGATTCATTCTGTGCATGTATTTAGTCCATCCAATAGGCTTATCATTTGGGTCTCTTTTTTTGATGTAGAGGTATTCAGCAAATTGTTTCCAGATTCCCATAATTATCTTTTGTACAAATTAACAACAGTTTATTCATTTGTTATACCAAACATAATCACTAAAATTTTGTATTAACTTAAATTGCCCTATATTAAAGTTGAAAATCTTGTCATATCTTATAAAAGCCTTGAAAATGTTTAAAAAACTGCCATTAGTTTGTATTTGTTTACTATGCCTTAATTCCCTTTTTGCCCAATTTGATCCTACAAAAATTGATATTGTTCGAGACAAATATGGCGTGCCACATATTTTTGGCAAAACCGATGCAGAAGTAGCATATGGATTGGCTTGGGCAAGTGCCGAAGACGATTTTAAAACCAGCCAACAATCGCTAATGGCTGGCAAAGCAGTATTGGCAAAATACAAAGGAAAGGAAGGTGCGCAGATTGACTACATTGTTCATTTATTACGTATTCCTGAATTAGTTGCAGAAAAATACGATTCAGACCTTAGCCCAGATTTTAAAAAATTATTAGAAGGATATTGCGCTGGCATGAATGCTTATGCAGCCAAGCATCCTAAAGAAGTATTGATGCGTAATATTTTTCCGGTTACACCCAAAGACATGATTCAATATTCTGTATTGCAATTATGTGTGTTGTCTGGGGCTGATAAAGCACTTGGTTCTATCTTTAAAGGAACCATTCCACTACTAGAAAATTACAAAGCAGCAGGTAGTAATGCCATTGCTATGAATAGCCGCAAAACTGCTGATGGACAGGTTTATTTAGACATCAATGCACACCAACCACTAGAAGGACCTGTTGCATTTTACGAAGCCCATTTATGTAGTGAAGAAGGATGGAATATTATTGGCGCCAACTTTCCTGGGGCACCCTGTATTTTACACGGATGTAACGAAAACCTAGGTTGGGCGCACACAGTTAATGCACCAGATAAATTAGATGTGTATCAACTTGAAATTAATCCAAGCAACAAACTTCAATATAAATATGATGGCAACTGGGAAACACTAGAATCAAAAACGGCTAAATTAAAAGTAAAAGTTTCTGGTTTTATTTTACCTGTCAACAAAAAAACTTATTGGAGTAAATACGGACCAACTATTATTACAGAAAGAGGCACATTTGCCATTCGTATGCCTGCTCAAATGGATATTCGTGGATTAGAACAATGGTTTCGTTTTAATAAAGCAAAAAACTTTACAGAATTTAAAGCAGCACTAGATATGCTTGCAATACCTGGCTACAATATTATGTATGCCGACAGGTTCGATACCATTTTTTATATTAGCAATGGACGTATTCCTATTAGAGATCCAAAGTTTAAATGGAATAATACTTTGCCCGGAAACACAAGTGCCACAAAGTGGACAGCGCTTCACCCTTTAGCCGATTTACCACAAGTACTACAACCCAAAAGCGGTTTTTTATACAATACCAATCACTCTCCTTTTCATGCAACGGAAGGACCAGACAATGCCATTATTAAAGACCCAACAATGGGTTATGAAACAAATGAAAATAATCGTAGTAAGCGAATGGCTGAGTTGATTTCGCAACACGATAAAATTAGTTTTGAAGATTTTAAACGAATCAAATTCGATCACCAATATCCTAGTCATTTTGCATTTGGTACCAATATTGATAGTTTGTTTTTATTAAAGCCAACTGAACATCCTGAAATTGCAGACCTCATCAATCAATTAAATAGTTGGGATAAAAATGGTAGTGTAGAAAGTGTTGGTGCAGGAACATTTATTTTAATAGAAGCGGCCATTTATAAAAACAAAGCTGAATATTTCACAAACAAACCTATCACAACAGCACAAGCTGTAACCATTATTACTGGTGTTAAAGAATCGATGATGCGTGATTTTGGTAGAACAAATCTAGCATTGGGCGATGTACAAAAATTAGTAAGAGGCGACAAAGCAATTCCTTTACCAGGATTACCAGACGTACTTGCCGCTATGTATTCTATTCCTTATAAAAATGGTATGCTAAAAGGCAATCAGGGCGATGCTTATATTGAATTGGTAAGGTTTACAAAAGACGGCCCAATCATTGAATCAATCAATACCTATGGCGCATCTGCACATGCAGATTCTCCACACTATACCGATCAAATGGAAATGTATACCAAACAGCAAACAAAAAAAATGAGCTTAGACAAAAAAACGGTCTATGCAAATGCAGAAAAAATATACCATCCTAATTAAAAAAAATAGCTCAGAAAATTCTGAGCTATTTTTTTAACTTATTTTTCTAACCAATGTATTAGGTTATTGGTAATCTGCGCGGTTTCAATGATAAATCCATCATGCCCATAAGCAGAATCAATTTCAACAATTGTAGCATTCGTTAAATGATTGGCCATAAAACGTTGTTCATCTAGTGGGCATAAAATATCGCTGTGAATGCCTATAATTAAGGTTTTTTGTTTAATTGATGCCAATGCTTGTATTAAATCTACCCCACGTCCTCTGCCTAAATGATGGCTATCCATTGACTTTGTGAGTAGCCAATAACTAAATGCATTGAAGCGTTTTACTAATTTATCTCCTTGGTATTGTAAATAAGATGATGCCCTAAAATTGTCTATTTTTTCAGGATCAGGATCAGTTTGCTTTTCTTGATAAATACCATAATTTCTATAAGTTAACATACCAATCGCACGAGCTGCTTTCAAACCTTTTCCGCCAGCAGTTTTGCTTCTGTCTTGCCAAGTACTATCGGCTTCAATAGCTAGCCGTTGAGCGGTGTGTACGGCAACGCCCCAAGCACTTTCAGAAGGAGAAGTGGCTATTAAAAATAATTTTTGAATCACTGTATTTTCCATCATACACCATTCTAAAGCTTGGTAGCCACCCATACTTCCGCCCATCAACAAAAAGATTTGATCAATACCAAGTTCTTTGCGCAATAAAATATGTGCTTTCACCATATCACGAATAGTAACGGATGGAAATGATGCATAATAAGGCGCGCCTGTAACAGGATTAATGCTCAATGGACCAGTTGATCCATAGCAGGACCCTAGTATATTCGCACATACAATAAAATATTTTTCAGGATTAATTAAATAGCCAGATCCTACCAAACCCTTCCACCAATCAACCACATCTGCATTGGCAGTTAGTGCGTGACAAATCCAAACCACATTGTCTTTTGCAGCATTTAAACTGCCATAAGTATGGTACCCAATTTGAATTTCTGTCAATACTGTACCATTTTCAAGGCTAAACTGCTGCTTATGATGAAATATATTCATGTGATAATTTCCGTAATTCAATAGCAAAATAAGGGAATGGATAAATTACATTTGCATAAATCTTTAAAATGACTAGAATTGAGCTAACCAGAACCATTGGAGATTATGGGTTTGAAGGCAAGGATAGTAACGGCCATACCATACAAATGGATGCCGCTGCAGAAATAGGTGGCCAAAACGCTGGAATCCGCCCTATGCAATCATTGTTGATGGGTTTAGGAGGATGTAGTGGTGTGGATATTGTGTCTATTTTAAAGAAGCAAAAGCAACAAGTTTCAGCATTTAAAATGACCATTGACGCCGAAAGAGAACAAGGAAAAGAACCTGCTCTTTGGAAACATATTTTTATCCTTTTTGAGTTTTCGGGAGAAGTAGATGCCGAAAAAGCCCATAAAGCCTGTGCCCTATCCATTGATAAATATTGTTCCGTAGCAGCAACATTAAGAGCAGCAGGTGCCACTATTGAATGGAAATCAGTAGTTATCCAATAAATAAATTCGTTAAAAATAATTAGCTTCAGTAATGCCAAATCAACAAACACAAGCCATCCGCATACAAACCGATCGAACAAACGAAATGGAACATTCTACACCCATGTTCTTAACCAGTAGTTTTTGTTTTGATACTGCCGAAGAAATGCGTGCGGCATTTGCCGATGAATCGGACGATAATATTTATAGCCGATTTAGCAATCCTGGTGTGAAAGAATTTACAGACAAATTGGTGGCACTAGAAGGCGCTGAAGCGGGCTATTCTACTGCATCTGGCATGAGTGCTGTGTCTGGCTCGTTTATGGCTTTATTAAAGCAAGGAGACCATCTATTGGCCTGCAATTCAATCTTTGGAAGTACGCATACTGTTATTTCAAAATACTTACCCAAATTTGGTATTGATTATAGTTATGTTTCTGCCAACGCAACTGCTGCAGAATGGCAAGCGGCTGTTAGACCCAATACCAAAATGATTTATATAGAAACCCCAACCAATCCTGGTTTAGAAATACTCGACCTTGCCATGATTGGTAAAATTGCCAAAGAAAACAAACTCATTTATAATGTAGACAATTGCTTTGCAACACCTGTAAACCAAAAGCCCATTGATTTTGGTGCAGACCTTGTGGTACACAGCGCCACAAAATGGCTAGATGGACAAGGAAGGGTTTTAGGAGGCGTAGTTGTTGGAAAAAAAGAATTGATTAAAGAAATTTATTTATTCTGTAGAAGCACCGGACCAGCTTTATCGCCTTTTAATGCATGGGTATTAAGTAAGAGTTTAGAAACATTAGATGTGCGTATGGAAAGACATGCAGCTAATGCTTTATATATTGCGCAACAATTAGAAAACCATCCTGCAATAAAAACTCTGCGCTATCCATTTTTGCCGAGTCATCCACACCACCATATTGCAATTCAGCAAATGCAAAATGGTGGAGGCATTGTATGCTTTGAATTAGCTGGTGGTATTGAAGCTGGAAGAAAGTTTTTAGATGCTTTAAAAATGTTGTCTTTAACTGCCAATTTAGGAGACACCAGAAGCATTGCATCGCACCCAGCAAGTACTACGCATGCAAAACTCACAGAAGCAGAAAGAATTGCTGTAAATATTACCCCAGGACTTATCCGTATTAGTGTAGGACTTGAACACAAGGATGATATTTTAAAAGATATTTTACAGGCGCTTGCTTAATTATTTTTTATTCACAGCATACGCAATTGCACCCGTTAAATGCTGAATAAATAATGGCTCTAAAAAAGAGGCATCTGTGTGACCAAACTCAGTGTAGAAAGCCCTTCCACCTTCAAAATCGTGGTACCAACTCATTGGATGAAAGTCTACATTCATGCCACCGGTATATGATTTTTCATCAATGGTAATTAACACGTGCAAGTCTGGTTGAATGCTAACAAAATTATACCACTCGTCGAAACGTTTCCATTCTTTTGGCAAATGCATAGTAGAAATATGTGTACCATCAATTACATTTAAAGTAGCCTCTTGTGGTTTGGGATGTTTTTTAAAATAAGCACCTACTAATTGATTATACCAAGGCCAATCGTGTTCGGTATCTGTTGCAGCATGAATGCCAACAAATCCACCGCCATTATGAATATATCCTTGAAATGCAATTTGCTGCTCGTCATTTAAAACATCACCAGTTGTACTCATGAAAATTACTGCTGCATATTTTTTTAATTGTTTTTCATTAAAGAAAGTTGCATCTGTAGTAGTATCCACTTCAAATCCATTGTCTTTACCAATCTTTTGCAGCGCAGCAACACCTGCCGGAATAGAACTATGGTGAAAAGCTTTTGTTAAACTAAATACCAAAATTCGTAAAGGTTTTTTGGCCGTATCAAAAGACAAAAAACTACCTGCAAATAGCAGGCAAATAAGCATACATTTAAACTGTTTCATACAAGTATTATTTATCTGTTGATACTATTTGATTAATTGTAGTAAATATCCGTTTTTTATTAGACGAAAAGAAAAAAATCTATTTCTACTTAGCGTATCAAGGATTTAATTAAATTGTTTGATATTTCTAAACGAATTAATCTAATTCAATTAGAATTACGCAAACACCCACTGCCATATGAAAACAAAAACAGGTTCATTACTCGCGTCTATGATGTTTCTAGAATATTTTATATGGGGAGCTTGGTATGTAACCATGGGAACCTATATGACTGAGCACCTGCACGCATCTGGTATGGAGATTGGCGCCGCATATGGCGCTTTGGCCATTGCTACAATGATTTCACCATTTTTTGTAGGATTAGTAGCAGACAGGTATTTTGCCGCACAAAAAATTATGGGCGTTTTACATATCATTGGTGCCATACTATTATTTCTTGCAACCCGAATGGATACCAGTGGATTCTACTGGGTTGTTTTAGGATATGCATTATTGTATATGCCAACTATTGCGCTAAGTAATAGCATTGCCTTTTCTCAGATGACCGACCCAGGAAAACAATTTCCTTGGATCAGGGTATTTGGAACCCTCGGATGGATTGTGGCAGGTGTGACCATTGGCCAAATGAATATTGAAAAAACAGCCACTACTTTTTATTTAGCAGCAAGTTGTTCTGTAATGTTAGGTTTACTCAGTTTTGTTTTGCCAAATACGCCACCAAAAGCAACAACAACTGTTGCTTCAAGTGCATTAGGTTCAGAAGCATTTGTATTATTTAAAGACAAACCCTATTTGGTATTTTTTATTGCAGCCATTTTAGTATGCATTCCACTTTCGTTTTATTATGGATTTGCAAATACTTTTTTAAATGAAATTCATGTAGCAAATGCCGCTAGTAAAATGACGCTTGGTCAAGTTTCTGAAGCGGCATTTATATTAGCCATTCCTTTTTTATTTAATAGAATTGGTGTGAAGAAAATGTTGCTGATGGGCATGACTGCTTGGATATTACGTTATTTATTTTTTGCTTACGGAAATGCAGAAAGTAATAACTGGATGTTGTATGTAGGTATTTTATTGCATGGGATCTGTTACGATTTTTTCTTTGTTACAGGCTATATGTACACCGAGAAAAAAGCAGGCGAAAAAATTAAAAATGCAGCTCAAGGCTTATTCACTTTTGCCACTTATGGCGTAGGAATGTTTATTGGCGCACGTTATTCAGGATTCATTGTAGATAAATATAAAATTGAAAGTGGTCACGATTGGCAAAGTATTTGGTATACACCAGCGTATATTGCACTCGCCGCATTAATTTATTTTATGCTGTTTTTTAAAGAAAAGAAAACACAAATCAGTCACTAACAAATAAACAAAATATAGGTATGCAAAGAATAGCCATGCTTGGATCCGGTTTTATCGGACGATTTTATGCAGATGCTTTACAAGGTTATAGAACACGCGACAAAGTAGTAAGTATTTATTCGCGCAGAGAAGAAAGCGCACAAAAATTTGCCAACGATTACCAGTGTGCACATTGGACCACCAATATGGAAGAAGCCATTGCAAATCCTGATGTAGATATCGTATGTATTGCACTACCCAATAATTTACACGAAGCAGCGGTAATGCTTTGTTGCAAACACAAAAAAGCGGTAATGACTACAAAGCCGCTAGGACGCAATGCCGCCGAAGCCAAAAGAATGTTATTGGCTGTAGAAGAAGCAGGAATTTTTAATGGCTATTTAGAAGACTTAGTGTATACCCCAAAATTTATTAAAGCAGAAGCCAGTGTACGCGAAGGCGCACTTGGCAGAATTCTTTGGGCAAAATCTAGAGAAACCCATCCTGGCCCACACAGTGAATGGTTTTGGGATATTGAACAAGCAGGCGGTGGCTGTATTTTAGACCTAGGTTGCCATTGCGTAGAAATTGCACGTAGTTATATTGGCAAAGACATAAAGCCCATAGAAGTAATGTGCTGGGCCGACACACAAGTAAAACCTATTGACGCAGAAGACCATGCTATTGGCTTAATTAAATACGAAAATGGCGCAATAGGTCAGTTTGAAGTTAGCTGGACTTTTAGGGGCGGATTAGACCTCCGAGACGAAGTTATGGGCACAGAAGGCACCATTTGGATAAATAGTTTTCTACGCACCGGATTTGAAATGTTTACAACAGGTTCTGGTGGAGATTATATTGCTGAAAAAGCCGAAAGCAATACAGGTTGGCTATTTCCTGTGGGCGATGAATTAAATGAACTTGGCTACAACCATATGTTTATGGATATGTTTAATGCCAAAGAAAAGGGCATTGATCCTAAAGAAACCTTTTATGATGGCTATATTGTAAATGCCATTTTAGACGCGGCTTATGCCTCTGCAAAATCAAAACTTTGGGAACCGGTTCAACTAGATATTTGGAGAGGGAAAACAGGTTTAAGCAAAGAAAGTCATTTGGTAAACTACGATGCAGAACACTGGTTAATTAAAGAAGAAATGACACATTTTGGCACCAAAAAATTAATATTAAAAAACAAACTATCTGGCTTAATTACTGAGCGAGTGATAGATTAAAAAAAATGATTATGCTATCTCAAAACCAATTCATTCACCATGTTTATTTCTGGCTAGAAAACCCAGATAATGCTGCAGATCATGCTGCATTATTAGCTGGATTAAAAAAATTGAGTGCTGTGAGTTCTATTCAAGAATATCATATTGGCGTTCCTGCATCTACTAATAGGGGCGTTATTGATGCTACTTACCATTTTTCATTACTAACTATTTTTGCTAACCAAGCCGACCAAGACGCCTACCAAATTGATCCAATGCACTTAGCTTTTGTAGATACATGCAAGCATCTTTGGAAAAAAGTAATTGTTTATGATTCAATAGGGGTTGAATAATTTAATTATTCAGGTTATTGATTTAAACACAACTGCCACAAACAAAACAATTATTACCCCCCGGTATTAATATTTTATTTAGTGGCAGTTTATTTAAACGTCAATGAATTAACGTTGATCAAATGTCAATTCAAAAAAATAATTTAATTAGAATTAGGTAATGATGTACGTGAAATAATACATCATTTCCTATTTTAATGTACCTTAGGATTTTAAAAATAAGGTTACTTTCTTATTTAATAATTGACAATCAATACTTTATGAATTTAAAACTCATTTGTCTTTTTATAGCAATTATGGGTGCTAACCTATCTTTCTGTCAAGAGCCAGACAGTGTTTTACAAGTAAAAAACAATGATTTTTTTAAAGATTTAGTTAAAAAGACAGAATATATACCCCCAATCTATATTGTACCCAATGGAATTGTAACGCCAAATTATGTAAAATTTAAATCAAGGGGGCAGCTATTAATTAAAACAGCTAACCAATTATATTTATCCTTTTCGGGAGGAGGATGGCTATATAAATTAACCAATACTACCCCTAGCCAATTGGTATTTAAGAGGATTGATAATTCAGAGAACTTCAATTATAACTTTAATGCTTTTTACTTCTCTCATAAAGAAGATATTTATAATCTTGGAGGTTATGGGTTTTGGAAATCGAATGGCTCCCTCCGGAAATTCAACTTTATAGACAAAGTTTGGGATGTAGACCCATTAAATATGGAACTACATACGCCATCTTCCTATACACATATATGGTTTAATAGCAAAGAATCCGCTATTTACAGCCCATATCACCAAGTTATCAATACCGGTATAATAATAAAGCCTTCGGAAAGCAGCTTAGTGAAAGATTGTTATAAATTGAATTTAACTACCAATAGTTGGGAAAGATTGGGGGCAACTAGTAGCGAAGTGAGTAGTTTAATTAATGGCACGAATTTAACTATGGCTACCAATCATGGCTTATTAACCAATTCTGAGTCTAGTATTTACCTAATTGATTTTGAAAATAATCTAGTAAAAACTCAACGTAACGGATCTTTGGTACAGTCGCTTCAAAGGCTTGATTCGAGATTTTTAAAATACTACTACCATAACAAAATCTATTTCACAAATATAGAAATTGGCAATTACGACTCTTTGAGTTTTCCCTTAGATGCGCTCACCCTAACAACCTATAAAGTTTGGAAAAAATCATATACTGGTTTAATAGCTAGTATTTCAAGTTTACTTTTAATTATTATGCTAATTTTATTTTGGAAAATATTTCGCAAAAAAAGAAAAAGAAAAAACCCGCCAGAAATAATTCAATTTTCAACCCATGCAATCACTGAATTGTCTGAAACTGAGCATCGTTTAATAGAAATGCTTATCCAAAACTGCAAACAAAAAAAATCGGCATCCGTTTCAGAAATAAATTACATCTTAGGTACTAAAAATAAAAACGCAGGATTACAAAAGAAAGTTCGCAGCGATATTATTTCTAGTATTAATCAAAAGTATCGACATTTAACACTTGCCGAAGAACCCTTGATTCAAAGTATTAGAAATGAATCCGACAAAAGATATTTCGAATACTTTATTAAGCAAGAAATGTGTGCTGAAGCAGAGAAACTAATTAGTGTTAATTAATTGCTTGACGAGCCCAATCTAGTACCAATGCCAACTGTGCTTCTTTGGTTAATAAACTATTATCTAATTCAATAGCATCAGCAGCTTTACGTAGTGGACTCACTGCACGACTACTATCTGCAGCATCGCGCATTTCTAAATTGGCCTGTATTTCTTTGAGTGTTATTGTTGGATTTTTTTCGTGTAGTTCTTGATACCTTCTTTGCGCACGAATTGCAGGGTCGGCTGTAACAAATATTTTGAGTGCTGCATTAGGGAATACTGTTGTGCCTATATCTCTGCCATCCATTACAATCCCTTTTTCTATTCCCATTAATTGTTGTTGGGCTACTGCAAAAGTTCGTACTTGTTCGAGTGCAGCTACTTCACTTACTTTTTCACTTACCTGCATATCCCTAATAAATGGCTCTACATTTTCGTCATTTAAATAGATTTCAGATTGACTTGTTGTGTTGTTGAATTTAAACTGAAGTGTAATATTATTTAAAGCACTTATAACGGCTTGTGAATCGGTACTATTTATTTGATTACGTAAAAAGTATAAAGCAATTGCCCGATACATGGCACCAGAATCTATAAAAACATAGTTTAATTCTTTTGCCAATTGTCTGGCCAAAGTGCTTTTGCCACAAGCCGAATATCCATCAAGGGTAATAATAATTTTCTTCATACAAGTTTATCTTCAACAGTCTCTTCCAATACAACAAAATTGCACTTTTAAAAAGATCTCACAAACTTATTAATAATAAAGTTAATAAATACCTTAGTTAAATCACACTTTTATTGTGTGCGAAAGTCAAATGTATGTTTGAACTAAACTATATTTACTTGTAAAAATAGGCTTAGTAAACCTGTTTACCCTAAACCCCTCTTTTCAATAATAGAAAGCACAATGAATCAGAAAAAAGTACTACTTCACTTATTTCTATTTTTGTCTATTAGCGTATTAGCTCAACAAAATAAATCAACTACGCAACCTAATGGATGTGGATCAGATAATTACTTGCAAATCTTAAGAAAAGATGCAGCATTTAGTGCTAATGAATTAAACATGAATAAACAAATTCGACTGTTTAATGCATCAAATGAAATTATTCGTCAAAGAACAAATACAACAAATAATATTGGTAGAACTACTTATTCGGTATCTCCCATTACAGGAATCATTTCTATTCCTGTTGTTGTTCATATAATAAAATCGAATCCAGAATCTGTTACAGATCAAATGGTAATAGATGGCATTAAAGAGTTAAACGATGCATTTGCGCATCAGGGTAGTTATTCAAGCGATACATTGGGTGTTAATACTGGCATCCAATTCTGTTTAGCCAAAACAGCACCAGATGGCTCTTTAACAAATGGCATCGATCGAATAAGTTCTTATTATGAAAATATTGATGTTGATTTAGAATCGGGAGCTCTTGCAACGCTTTCTCAATGGGACCCTGCCTATTATGCAAATATTTGGCTAGTTAGTAGTATTAAAGGAGAAATTCCTCCAACAATATTTGAATGCGGAAGTTGGCAAAGAGTTGGATATGGTGGATATGCTTCTGCTGGAGGTGGCTTAGTAGTTAGTAGTTTGAGTGGCCCATTAGTTGCGCATGAAATGGGGCATTTTTTATCTTTACTTCATACTTTTCAAGGCCAAAATTGTGCTAATGCCGATTGTACACTTGATGGTGATTTAGTTTGTGATACTCCGCCAGATAGAAGCACTAAATCTTCGCCTTGTAATAGCCCAGAAAACTCTTGTAATACGGATACTATTTCTGGACCATTTAAAAAAGATGTGCCCGATAATATCTCTAATTTTATGGATTATGGTAGTCCCTGCCCTTCTGTTTTTACACAAGGACAATCAGATAGAATGCATGCATTTATAAACTTGTTTAACGGAGGGAGTTTGCTTAATAGCAATCGTTGTAATCTATCTTGTGCTGATGCTATTTTGGCCAAATTTGATTGGTATGCAAATCCACATCCAATAATAGGTGATGTAGTAAACTTCAATAACAGTTCAACAGGAGCCAGCAGTTATAGTTGGTATGTAAATGGTGTTTTGATGGCAAATACAGCAAGCTTTAATTATACGGTATCTAGCGCAGGTACTTATGTAGTAAAACTTGTTGCTTATAATGCATCAGGTAATTGCAACGCCTCTTATACAGGAAATGTTTTGGTTGATTGCGGCGTTGTTGCTAGGTTTTCTCCAGACAAAAGAATCATAGCATCAGAAGGTGGCATTTATAAAGATCCTGTACTTTTTCAAAACACCTCTTATGGCGCTACCAATTACCAATGGTTTGTATCGGATAAAACAGGTGCCAATTTTTCAAACGCTGGCAATACAAAAGACCTTTTATATGATTTTTTACAACCTGGCACATACAAAATAAAACTAGTTGCATCTAATGGTAGTTGCATTTCGAATTCAGGCACATATACTTTAACGGTATTAAATCCAAAGCCTGATGGATCTCTTTCAATATACCAAGTCAATTGTTATAAAACAGATAGTATTCGAATTGTTTTTGGCATTAATAATTCAGGATACGATACGATTCATGCAGGTGCTATTGTAAGTTTTTACGATAAATTTCCAGGTGCTGTAAATCCACAAAAATTAAATAAAAGTTTTGTATTACCCAATGATATTTTAGGGAAATGCGGTGCTGTATTTACACAAATTGTTGGCGTTAGTAAGCCTAAGCAAGATTCGATCACCTTAATATTTGATGAGACTAACGTAATAGATGAATTAATTGAATCTAACAACTCTGCATTCAAACAAAAATTTCAATTTAGAATAAGTACCAAACCCTCTGATACAATTGTATATACCAACACCACACTTCCATTGTTGTTAAATAATAATTCTTTAGATCCAATATCTTCCATTATTTGGAGTCCTAATATTGGGCTTTCTTGCACTAATTGTACCAACCCAACACTTAATGTTACAGATACTGTTTTAATAAAAGCGATTGCAAATAGCAGCTTCAATTGTACAGACTCTGCCTATTCCTATATTAAAGTTTTTCCAATAGACATTGGTTTAGATAGTACTAGTATTGTTTGTTTTAATAACGACAGCTTACTTGTTACTGTAAAAGTTTGTCTAGCAAATGGCTATAAACGTTTGAAGAAAAAAATTGAAATTGATTATTTTAATAATGATTTCAATTTAGCACCTGCTATTAAATTGGGTTCTATTTTTATAGACTCAAACACCCTTTTTAGTAATGGTTGTGTTGTAATTCCTACTCGTATAAAAATGACGCTAACCCCAAACATTTTTGTAGCCATAAATACGTCATTAGCCCAATTTGAAACTAACACCTCAAATAATAGTAAATTAACAAAGTATACTCCATTTAAATTAATTGCACAGCCAACTGACTACGACGCATATAGGGGCGAGAATCTACCTGTTACCATCATCAACCAAGGTGATGCCTACAAAAATATTATTTGGACGCCTAATGAAGGCTTGAGTTGCGCTAATTGCCTGTCTACTATTATCAATACAAAGATTAACAAAAACTATAAAATATGGGGGATCAATCAATTTTATTGTACCGATTCCACTTTTGTAAATATCAGTACTTATTATAGGTCTCATTTGGCATTACCCACCGTATTTACGCCAAATGGAGATGGATTGAATGATTATTTTTATGTGATTGCTGGAAAAGATGTGGTTTCCGTAAATAAATTTCAAATATTTAATCGCTGGGGGCAAAAAGTTTTTGAATCTAGTAATTCAAAGCCAAACGAATATATTAGTGGATGGGATGGATACTATAAAGGTAAGATTGCTGAAAATGGAACCTATGTTTATTATATATTAATTACGCTGCTAAACGGCACTATAGAAGAGGTAAAAGGTAATATAACACTGTTTAGATAATTTTTAATTTTGAAACAAAAAACAATAACCATATTATTTATTTTGATTTTATGCGGTGTTCAAGTGCATGCACAAGATGCCAATTTCTCGCAATTTTTCTCTTCTCCATTAACACTAAATCCGGCAAATACCGGCAATTTTAATGGTTCAATTCGATTGGCAGGGAATTTCAGAAACCAGTGGGCTTCATTTAACAATGCATTTTCAACTGCTACATTTTCAGTTGATGCCCCTATTTTAATCAATAAAATTTCTGCTCAGAATAGACTGGCCTTAGGGCTTTTGGCACTGTCGGATCAAAGTGGAAATGGCTTATTAAAACAAAATTATTTAAGTGCTTCCATTGCTTACAAAAAAGGGTTCGACCAAGATGCGCAGCATTCCCTAACCTTAGGATTCCAAACAACTTATGGTAGTTCTAATTTCAATAGTAGCTTGGCTAAATTTGAAGACCAGTTAACACCTAGTGGATTTTTATTGTCTACATCTGAACCATTACAAATTGCCAATACTTCAAAGAGTTTCTCCGATATTAATTTAGGTGGGGTTTATGCGGCTTCAAACGACAATGACAGATACCTTTATTTAGGCTTTTCAATCAACCATTTACTAGAACCTAAAACCAGCACCTTAAATGCCAACTACTATCTTAAAAGACGATATAATATTAATGGTGGTGGCTACTTTCCAATAGGCATAAATACCACTTTGCATACAAGTTTTCAATACCAAATGCAAGCCGATTATCAAGAACTTATCTTTGGAGCTGCTTTAAGTTATTCTATAAATAGTAGTTCAAATAAATCGTATGAATTATATTTGGGAACATGGCTTAGAAATAAAGATGCACTTATTCCTTACTTGGGATTTGAATTAAATCAATTAAGGTTTGGTTTTTCTTATGATATCAATTACTCAACTGATAGAACTGGTGGCCAATTTTATCGAACTGGTGAATTTTCCATTATTCAAGTTTTAAATAAGAATACTAATAGTGTAATTAAATGCCCGAAATTTTAAAGTTGCTAACTAGTTTACTCTGTAACTGAAATCAATTGTGTTTTAGGCATATTGGCATTTCTCATTGCAATATTTCTAACGGTTGCCGAAGTGAAATCACGGAAAGCTTTTTTACTAATTTCATCGTCACCTGCCATTGATGGCACGCCCGAATCGCCACCTTCGCGTATAGATTGCACCAAAGGTATTTGACCAAGAAAAGACAAATCATATTCATCCGCCAAGCGTTTGCCACCTTCTTTTCCAAACAAATAATATTTATTGTTAGGTAATTCTGCAGGAGTGAAATATGCCATATTCTCTACTAGCCCTATGATTGGCACATTGATTTGTGCTTGACCGAACATGGCAATTCCTTTTTTAGCATCGGCCAAAGCCACGTCTTGTGGTGTTGTTACAATCACTACGCCTGTTACTGGAACCGTTTGCATGAGTGTTAAATGAATATCACCTGTTCCTGGTGGCATATCTATTACTAAATAGTCTAATTCGCCCCAATCAACATCTGTTACAAACTGTTTGATAGCACTACTAGCCATAGGACCGCGCCATACCACTGCATTTTTTTCATCTACCAAAAACCCTATACTCATTAATGAAATACCATGCTGTTTCATTGGAACAATAAGGCCCTTCCCTTCATGCTCCTTCATCATTGGCCTTTCTCCCCTCATTCCAAACATAATAGGCACGCTTGGTCCGTAAATGTCTGCATCCATTAATCCTACACTTGCGCCGCCTTCTGCTAGAGCAAGGGCTAAATTGGCCGATACGGTGCTCTTTCCTACCCCACCTTTGCCGCTAACAACTGCAATAATATTTTTAACACCGCCTAAAACCGCTTTATCGTCTTTGCGATTGGTAGTGGTATTAGAAGTGAAATTCACTGTAATATCTGCTTCTTTATTCACCAAAAACTTAATTGCATTTTCACTTGCCGTACGCATCATGTCTTTCATTGGACAAGCTGGCGTAGTTAATACGATGGTAAAACTTACCTTATTCCCATCAATAGAAAGGTCTTTAATCATGTTCAATGTAACCAAATCCTTACCTAAATCTGGCTCTTGTACATTACTCAATGCTTGGAGAACGGCTGCTTCTGTCATCACGAAAGTTTTTGTTAAAAAAGAAATTTGGGTGCAAAGTTAACGGCTATCAGCCTTACTTTGTTCTAAATCATTTAGTTTAAAAAAAGAAGCTATCCACCTTTGAATTTTGTGTTCAAACGCTTTGTATTTTTGATGCGCATGAAAAAATTGCTATTATTTGTTATTTTATTGACCGCCACCCTAATATCTAACAAGATATTAGCGCAAGACAATCCCTACCGAGATTCGGTGGTTCAATTTAATGGAGTAGTAATGACTGCAGATAGTTTGCGTGGAATTGCCTCTGCTAGTATTATAGTTGAAGGCAGGGGCCGAGGCACTATTACCAGCCCAGACGGGGTGTTTTCAATTGCAGTTTTAAAGGGCGATAAAATCACCTTTTCTTGTATTGGTTTTAAGAATTACACTTTAAAAATACCTGAAAACCTCACCAGCAATCAATATACTTGGATTCAATTATTGGTAACTGATACCGTTTATTTACCTGCTACAATTTTAAAACCTCGCCCTTCAAAAGAGCAATTTGAGCGAGATTTTGTTAACAACCGTATTCCAGATGACATGTACGAAATTGCTAGAAAAAATACCGACGAATCTCAACGCCGTATATTATTGGCCACTTTACCTTCGGATGGTAGAGAGGCCGTAAATTTCCAAATGCGTCAACAGGCCAATAAATATTATTACAATGGCCAAACACCTCCAATGAATATTTTAAACCCTGCTGCTTGGGCAGATTTTATTAAGGCTTGGAAAAGAGGAGATTTTAAGAGCAAGAATTAAGCATGTATCTTTATTGTTCTTCAAACCTTGTTTTATGAACAATCAGCAAATAACTGTTATTGGCGCAGGCACAATGGGCAATGGTATTGCGCATGTTTTTTTACAGGCTGGCTATAAGGTGCATTTAGTAGACACCAATGAATTGCAACTCAATAAAGCCATTGATACCATTGCAAGAAATATGGATCGTCAAATAACTAAGGCAATATTAACTATAGCAGAAAAAGAAACTGCGCTAAAGAATCTTACTACGTTTTCAAGTATTGCAGAAGCTGTTAAAAATACTTTTTTAGTGATTGAAGCAGCTACAGAAAATGCCGAAATTAAATTAAAAATATTTGAACAAATAGATGCGCATGCTCCTACTGGTGCTATTTTAGCTAGTAACACATCTTCTATTTCTATTACTAAAATAGCAGCTGTTACCAAACGTCCAGAAAATGTGATTGGCATGCACTTTATGAACCCAGTGCCAGTGATGAGATTGGTAGAAATTATTAATGGATATGCTACAGACGCAAGCGTTACAGAAACAATTGTTGCCTTAACCAAACAATTAAATAAAGTCCCTTGTGTTGTTAATGATTATCCTGGTTTTATTGCCAATAAAATATTAATGCCAATGATTAATGAGGCAATCTATAGTTTGTACGAAGGCATTGCTGGCGTTAGTTCAATAGATACTATTATGAAATTAGGTATGGCACATCCTATGGGACCTTTGCAGTTAGCTGATTTTATTGGGTTAGATGTTTGCTTAAGCATTCTTCAAATACTGCAACAAGGGTTTGGAAACAACAAATATGCCCCTTGTCCATTATTAGTGAATATGGTTGCGGCAGGTAAACTAGGTGTTAAATCGGGAGAAGGATTTTATATATATACTGCAGGAAATAAAGACTTAGTAGTTAGTAAACGATTGGCTATTTAGCTAGTTGGATATCTACTGTGTGTAAATCAGTTAATTTAAACAACACTTCTTGTAAACGCGCTTTGGGAATGCCAATTTTTAACAGGCAAAACAATTGTTGCTCTTGACCTATTACGGCACATCCAAACTGTTTACAAATAGTCATCACTTCATTTAGTCGGGTATAATCGAATTGTAATTCATATACAATTTCAATCGCTTTTTCAACAATAGGCACTAATTGCAAAGCCATTATGGTAGCGGTTTTATAGGCATTAATTAAGCCAGGAACACCTAAAAGAGTACCACCAAAATAACGAACCACAATTACAGCTGTATCGGTTAAAAACTTACTATCAATCTGCCCTAATATAGGCCTACCAGCAGTTCCACTTGGCTCACCGTCGTCACTTACTCTAAAATTATTTCCGTCTAAACCTAGTCTATATGCAAAGCAATGGTGTACTGCTTTTGGATGTTCTTTTTTAAATAGCTGTAAATGAACTTTAAATTCTTCAACAGTTTGTATAGGATAGGCAAATGCAATAAACTTACTTCCGCGTTCTTTAAATTCGGCGAAAGCTGTTTTTTCTATTGTTAAGTAAGCGTCTGCCATAATTAAAAATTTGCGCCAAAAGCAATTAAATAAATGGCCATTAAAGATAAAACAATCCCCATCCAATTTATTTTAGATAAGCGTTCTTTAAACATAACCCAAGCTGCAACAGAACTAAATAAAACAATCCCCATATTGTTTACCGGTATACTGGTACTTGAAGGCCAAACTCCTGCTTGTAAAAAATGCACCAAACACCAAATGGAAAAATAATTAGGGATACCTATTATAATTCCCGCTATTACATTCTTTAATTGAAAAATTTGCTTCTTGCGAAGCATTTGTACCAATAATATTATTGAGCCAATTAAAGCAGCTGCAAAAAATCCACTAATTAAATAAGCATTATTGTTTTGGGCACTTACATATGTTTGTTGTACGTGATTTATTAAAGCATCTATTAAGCCGCTACCTATAAATAAAATAATTGGCAATAAATAATTCCACTTGCCATCTATTTTTTTTGAATCATCATTTGATTGATAACAGGTTAGTGCAACAGCTACTAAGGCTAAAACAACACCCAATAATTTCCAAGATTGAACAGTTTCGTGGTATAGATAAACAGATAATACAACAGGAATAATTAGTGATAATTTATTAGATACCGATGTTACTGCTACACCCATTTTTTGCGCAGTAATACCAATCACATTAAATGTAGCAATAAACATAATACCCATTACACAAGCCCACTGAAACCATTTGGTATGAAGGATTGTAGCATTAATAGGGAATCCGCCATTTACAATACTACCCACTAATACACAGGTAATATAATTGTACACAATGGCTTGAAAAATAGAAATTTGATATCGTTCGCACAACTTAAATGCAAGGGTTAAATAACTCGACAAAAAAATACTTCCAAATAAATACAACATAGGCAATTGATAGTAATTATATGCTAACTGACATTGGTTTAAAATAATGGATAGTATCGGATCCTAAATTGTTTGTTTGAAATAAGGATTCGTCTTTTAATACAGGACTATTTAACCCGCTATCAATAGACATATTATTATTGCGTATTACCCTTGCTTCATCCCAAATATTTAAATCTATAAATGATTGCAATAATGCAGCACCGCCTTCCACTAAAACACTTTGAATTTTTTGGTCGTAACAAGTTTTTAATATTTGAGGAATTGTTGGTAACGATTCATTTAATTGTACATATTGCAAATGGTTTTCAACCGTATTTTTTTTATAATTAAATACAATTGTGGGAACTTGTTTATCAAATAGATTTAAATGCAAGGGCAAGCGTAAAGAAAGATCTATTACTAATCGTATTGGATTTTTTCCCGAGCCATAACGATTGGTTAAGGATGGATTATCTGTTAATGCAGTATTAGTTCCTACTAAAATAGCTGCTTCTTCGCCTCTCCACTGGTGTACTAAACGATTAGCATACTCATTGCTTATGTGTAATCTTTCTGCTGTATTACTAGCTATTTTTCCATTGGCAGTTTCGGCCCATTTTAAAATAATATATGGACGTTGTTGTTGCTGAAAAACAAAGAATCGTTTATTTAAATCAATTGCTGCTTGCTCTAGCACACCTGTAATTACTTCTATTCCCCCAGTTGTTAGTTGTGCAATTCCTTTTACATTTACCGCCTCAAAAGGATCTGCGCAACCAATCACCAACTTTTTTATTTGGTGTTCCATAATTAAATTAGTGCAAGGTGGCGTTTTGCCAAAATGGGCACAGGGTTCTAATGAAACATATAAGGTTGATGCTGGAATTAGGTGTTTATCAAGGTCTGGTACGCTATTCAAACAATTGGGTTCTGCGTGCGCTTCACCATATTTTTGATGATACCCTTCTCCAATAATTCGATCTTGGTAAACCAAAACTGCACCTACCATTGGGTTTGGCGCCACTTGTCCCGCACCTAATTGGGCAAGATCTAAGCAACGCTGCATAAATTTCTGGTGATTATTATCCATACGAATCAACAAAAATAACCAAATGGTGCTAACATTGCAGCATGTCTCTAGAATTAGCCTATCAACAACTAGTAAGTTCTTTGCAAACGATCTATGAAAATAGAGAGGCTAGCACAATGGCTAATTGGGTAATAGAAAAGCTAACCGGATTAAACAGGGTGGATCGACTGATTAACAAACACCAATCAATTAGTGATTCCAATAAGCTGCTGCTAAAAAAAATAACAGAAGAATTATTAGCACATCGTCCAATACAATATGTTTTGGGAGAAGCCTGGTTTTTAAAGCAATCATTTTTTGTAAATGAATCTGTTTTAATTCCAAGACCAGAAACTGAAGAACTAGTAGATTGGATCGTAACAGAAAACGCGCAAATGTTGGGTATTAGAATATTAGATATTGGTTCTGGTAGCGGTTGCATTCCTATCATATTAAAAAAACAAATTCCTGCATCTGAAATTATTTCGGTTGATATCAGTACAGATGCAATTGCAGTGGCTAATAAAAATGCCGCTGATTTGGGGGCTAGTGTTCTTTTTTTATCAATGGATTTTTTAAATGAAAACAATTGGAATGATTTACCCCAGACAGATATTATTGTTAGTAATCCGCCTTATATAAAGTTGACCGAAAAAGCAAGTATGGCCCAGCATGTATTAGACTTCGAGCCTTCTGTAGCTTTATTTGTGCCAGATAATGACGCACTAATTTTTTATCGTGCAATAGCCAAATTTGGCAAAACCCATTTAAGTGGCAATGGCGCTATTTATTTTGAAATTAACGAAGCTTTAGGTACAGATACAATGGCTTTATTAAAAAGCAGCGGCTATTATTGTGCATTAAAAAAAGACATGCAAGGAAAAGACAGAATGATTAAAGCGCAACTAATAGATTAATACAATCATTACTTCACCCCATTATTATCTACTGCCATTACAGGCGTTGCTCCAAGCTTTTTAATGACCTGCATGATTTTAATAGAGGTTCCTAAATGAGAAGTACTATCGCCATTAATTACCACAGAAGGCTTCTCTGTTTCTTTGGCTAAAAATAATTTTAAGGCTGGCTCTAATTCGTCCATCGTTAATTTCTGCGCACCTAAATACAATTGCTGGTCTTTATCAACTGTAATGACCACCGTTTGTTTCGATTTAGTATCTGATTTTGCTTTTGGGTTCGATACCTTAATTACGTTCGGATTAGCTAGCGTAGATACAATTAAAAAAAACAATAATAATATGAACAAAATATCATTTAGTGCACCAGTATGCACTTCGGGATGAGTTCTTAATCTTTTGCGAATATTCATAACTAATAACAATTAGCTCGATGGCTATTAACGAGTTGGTTCTTGTAAAATATCTATGAATTCTGCACTAGCCATTTCCATTTTATTGGCGGTCTTGTCTATTTGTGTGCTTAAATAATTGTACCCAACATAAGCAATTAAACCAATAATTAAACCAGTGGCAGAGGTAATCATTTTGGTATAAATCCCACCTGCAATAGTGTTTAAAGTATACTCTCCTGTAGATGCAATTCCGTAGAATAATTGTACCATTCCAACAATCGTTCCCAAAAATCCAAACATCGGCGCAATACCCGCTATCAATGAAAGAATCGATAGGTTTCTTTCCATTTGATACATTTCGAGCTTACCTACATTTTCCATGCTTTTCTCAATGGCATCAATGGGTTTGCCAATTCGCTGAATCCCTTTATCAATCATTCGCGCAACAGGGTTATTGGTGTTTTTTGTTAAACTTCTTGCTGCAGAAACATTTCCTGTAACAATATTATCACGAATAATCCGCATAAAATTGTCGTCAATTCTTGATGCTTTTCTAATAGCAATTAACCGCTCTACAAAAACAAAAATAGCCGCTGCTAATAATACATATAGCGGATACATAATAAATCCCCCTTTTTCTAACAAACGCCACATAGAAATTTGTTCTGGTGCAGGCATTGCTGCAGCCGCTTTTTGTAAGGTATCTATTTGCAACAAATCAAACATCGATTGTAAATTTAAAGTGAGCTAAAATTTATAAAATAGTAAATTATTTTTTATCTGTATTCATTTTTACCATCCCCATGATTTGGTGCATGGTGTTTTGCATTCCTTCAGGACTACCGTCTAAAAACAACATATTCCCTTTGCCTAATTCTGCAAAATTTTTAATGGCTTCGGTCCACATGCTAAATAAAATAACATTGGTATCTAAATTGGCTTGCTTCATTTGTTCTGCAGCCTGACTCATACCCTTGGCCACTTCCTCCCTAAACAATGCAACACCTTGTCCGCGTAAACGTGCGGCTTCTCTTTCTGCTTCTGCTGCAATTTTTATTGCATTTCCTTCTGCTTCAGCTGCTTTAGTTTTTGTTATCAATAAAGCTTGTCCTTCATTTTCTGCAGCAGCTTTTAAATTATTACTAGCTACTACCCTACTCATGCTCTCCATAATCACTTGGTCGAAAGTAATATCATTGATTTGTAAATCTTGTAAATGATAACCCCATCCTTCTAATGATTGGTCAATTTGTTCTTTTACAAATTCTACAATTTCTCTACGAAGTAATAAAATTTCGGCTTGTTTTTTTGTAGCTACAAATCCGCGAATGCTTCCTTCCACTGTACGTATCAAAGCTTGCATTAAATCTTTATCACTAATAAATTTAAATGCAACATTTTTTATAGACTCTTCGTCTTGATTGATGACCGAGTACAATAACATGCTTTTAAAATACACATTCGCTTGATCGAGTGTAACTGCCTGAAATTCTAATTCAACAGAGCGATTTTGAATACTTACCGTTTTAAACACTTGTTCTAAAAGCGGCAGTTTGAAATTTAATCCTGGGCGTAAAATCCGGCGATATTTACCAAACATAGTAATCACCGCAATTGTACCTTGGTTAACTGTTACCAATCCGCTGAATATAATAAAGAGCACCACTAATATCCACCAGTATTCTAATAATATGTTCATGGTTTTAAATTTTGTGTAAGTTAGTATTCTGCGCACAATTTTCAAGCACAGATTTCTGTTCCCATACTTGAACTAGCGCTACCAATACTTGAATGGCTTTTTCCATGTCACGTACACCAATCCATTCTTTCTTACTATGTATGGCTTGCATGCCTGTAAAAATGTTGGCACAAGGCAGTCCAATAAAGCTCAAACGGCTACCATCGGTTCCGCCTCTAATAGGAATTTTAACAAAATCTACACCAACGCGTGCATACGCTTCCCTTGCATTTGCCTCCACTTGCGGAAACTGATCGAGCACTTCTTTCATATTTCTATACTGCTCTTTTACTTCAAATTCCATTGATGCTTTAGGATATTGCTGTACTATTTTTTCAGCAATGGTTTTTAGTTGGTGCTCGTAGTCTAGCAATTGGTTTGTATCAAAATCGCGTACAATCAATTCAATGGTTGCTTTTTCTGAAAGCCCTTCTATTCTTACAGGATGCACAAACCCTTCCCTGCCTGCTGTTGTTTCTGGCGACCAACCATTTTTGGGTAAAGCTGCTAAAATTTCTCCTGCAATTTTAATGGCATTAATCAATTTATTTTTTCCATCTCCAGGATGCGCTATCACTCCATGAATGGTAATAATAGCAGCATCTGCACTGAATGTTTCGTCTTCAAAACTACCAATTGCGCCACCATCTAAAGTATAGCCAAAATCAGCGCCTAATTTTTGCATATTTAAATGATCTGTTCCTCTGCCAACTTCTTCGTCGGGCGTAAAAACAATGCGCACATCGCCATGTATTATGGCAGGATTTTCTTGCAAGTATTTAGCCAATTCCATGATAATTGCAACACCAGCTTTATCATCACCGCCAAGCAATGTATTACCACTTGCAGTAATAATCGTTTGACCAATATGTTCTAATAAATAAGGATATTTTTCGGGCGATAAAACTTGTGTATTATCATCTGGCAAAACAATAGTAGCACCATTATAATTGCTATGTACGATAGGTTTTACATGCAAGCCACTACAATCTGGCGCGGTATCTACATGCGCACAAAAACATACCACTGGAACTTTATTCGCACTATTAGATGGAATAGTGGCATATACATATCCAAATTCATCGGAATGCGCATCAACAACTCCCATCTCTACTAATTCTGAAGCCAATAATTTCGATAGATTTTTCTGCTTTTCTGTAGAAGGCACAGCTGAGCTTGTTGGATCACTCTGTGTATCTATTTGCACATATCTGCAAAAACGGTCAATAAGGGTATCATTTGTATTCAAGTGATGCTGGTTTTACTTGCAAGATAATAGAGATTATTTATTGCTGTATAGATAGTTGCTCATAAAAAAACTGCCCAACAAAAACTGTTGGGCAGTAATATACCGAGTAAACGAAAAATCGATTAAGGCATAATAATCATACTCTTTGCATCTATTGCTACTAGCTCTAGATCAAAGGTTAAATCTTCACCAGCCAAAGGATGGTTTGCGTCTAAAACAACAACTTCATCACGAACTTCCACAATTACTACTGGAAAGTTTTGACCTTCATTATTGCTCATATTTAACTGCATTCCTACTTCAGGAACCATATCGGCTGGAAAACGATCTTTTGGAAACTCCATCACCATATCTTCCTGTTTAGGACCATAGGCTTCAGTAACTGGGATCAAAATTGTCTTTTTTTCACCAACTGTCATTCCAGTAACACCGGCATCGAAACCAGGAATTACCATACCACCACCTACTTCAAACTCAAGTGGTTCGCGGCCTTCAGAAGAATCGAAAGTACTACCATCGGTTAGCTTTCCATGATAATGTACTTTTACAGTATCACCTTTTTTAACTTGTTGCATGTTTTTGATTTGTAATTGAAAGAAATACCAAATTCCGCGGCAAAAGTACAATCCAAAAACAAAAAGTAGAAAGTAAATTTTAGTTAACTTTCGACCCTAAAGCTACTTAAATGAAAAAATGGCCTTTTTGTATGGTATTTATGCTAATAATTGGCAGCAGTTTTGCGCAACCTGCCTCATTTTTAAACCGTAAACCACAAGCAACACCTACTAAAGTTCAAATGAACATAGTTCCAGGTGCATACAATACTGCTGCTTACCTACCGATGTTAAAAAACAAACGTATTGGCATTTTTGCTAATCATACAGCTACTATTGGCAATACGCATTTAGTAGATTCATTAATAAAACTGGGCATTAAAATTACCATCGCATTCGGACCCGAACACGGTTTTCGTGGCAAAGCAGATGCTGGCGAAAAAGTAGACAACTATATTGATTCGGCTACTGGCATTCCTGTCATTTCATTATACGGTAAAAAAAGAAGGCCTTCTACCGACGATTTAAAAGATGTTGACATTCTATTATTTGATATACAAGATGTTGGTACTCGCTACTATACTTTTATTTCTTCCTTACAGTCTTTTATGGAAGCGGCATTTGAAAATAACAAACCCTTATTGATACTAGATCGTCCTAACCCCAATGGCTTTTTTGTGGATGGACCTGTGTTAGATACTGCATTTAAAAGTTTTATTGGTATGCAACCTATACCTATTGTTTATGGAATGACCATTGCCGAATACGCAAAAATGTTGGCAGGCGAAAAATGGTTAACACCACAAGCCAATGAAAAATATGCAAAAATACAAGTAGCAAAAAAAACCGTTGATACCCCATTTTTATTTACGATTATTCCTTGTAGCAATTACACTCACCAATCAAAATATGAATTACCTGTTAAACCTTCTCCCAATTTGCCTGATATGAGCTCTACTTATTGGTATGGCTCTACTTGCTTTTTTGAAGGCACTATTTTAAGTGAAGGACGCGGCACAGACCATCCCTTTGCCATTTTTGGACATCCTAGTTTACCAAATAATTTATACGCATTTACACCAACTAGTAGAGACGGTGCAAAGGATCCAAAATTAAAAGACAAACTATGTTATGGATGGAATTTGTTTGGAACAAAAGAAATGGTTTTAAAAGCAATTGATGGCAAAGTACAAATCAAGTATTTATTAAATGCTTATCAATTGTATCCCGATAAAGAAAACTTTTTCATTAAACCTAAATCGGGCAAAGCAGTAGATTATTTTTTCAATAAACTTGCTGGCAATGCCGAATTAATCGAACAAATAAAAGCAGGTGTTTCAGAAGACGATATTCGTAAATCTTGGGAACCTAAACTTGCTGCATTTAAAAAAATCAGACAGAAATATTTACTATATCCCGACTTTAAATAACAAGCATTATTTTCGCCGCATGAACAAGTCAACTGCAAATTCACCAATGGAATCATTACGCATCATATTCATGGGAACCCCTGATTTTGCTGTTGCTTCCTTAGATGCATTGGTGCAAGCAGGATGCAATATTGTAGGCGTAATTACAGCACCAGACAAACCTGCAGGACGCGGCATGAAATTAACCGAGAGTGCCGTAAAAAAATATGCAGTTGAAAAAGCATTAAACATCCTACAACCTGAAAAATTAAAAAATCCTGATTTTTTAGCAACACTAACTGAATTAAAAGCTGATGTACAAGTAGTAGTTGCTTTTAGAATGTTGCCCGAAATAGTTTGGAATATGCCAAAACTAGGAACCGTTAATTTACATGGATCTTTACTGCCACAATACCGAGGTGCCGCCCCAATTCATTGGGCCGTAATTAATGGAGAAGCGCAAACGGGTGTTACTACTTTTAAACTACAACACAGCATTGACACTGGCGATATTTTACTGCAGAAAAGTTTTGCAATAAGCAAAGACGAAACTACTGGAGAAGTGCATGATCGAATGAAAGAAATTGGCGCAACATTATTAGTTGAAACCATTCAAGCGATTGCCAACGGAAGCATACAACCAAAGCCACAAAACGAATTGATTGACCCTACAAATATTAAACATGCTCCAAAATTATTTACAGAAAACTGTCAAATAAATTGGAACCAATCTGCTACAATTATACAAAATTTCATTCGCGGATTGTCGCCATTTCCTGGAGCATTATCTAAACTAGACGATAAAATTTTAAAAATATATCGGAGCGAAAAAGAAATCGAAGCACACACACATGCTGCTGGCAGTATTTTTACAGATGGCAAACAACTATTAAAGTTCGCCGTAACCGATGGCTACATCCACTTGCTTGACCTGCAATTAGAAGGAAAGAAAAGAATGTTGGTTGCTGATTTTTTAAGAGGCTACCGTTCTACAAGTGCCATTTTAATTAACTAGTTGCTCAATTGCTTTTTTAATTCTGCTAAATCAACAACACCTTGTTTGCGCCATACTTCTACTCCTTTTTTGTAGATGATAAAAACAGGTAATGCTTCTACTTTCATTTGCTGCATTACATTGATGTCCATCCCCCCATCAACTTTTACTAACGAAAACTTTAATGATGTTTGTGCTTGTAATTTTTGTAATACTGGTTCCATCGTTTTACATGGTGGGCACCACTGTGCACCAAAATCTACTAATACAACTGGGGCTGCTTTTGTAGATGCCATATAAGTTTCCATTGTTAATTGTGCGGTATTAGACATTGCTTCTACGGGCTTTCCTTCCATTTTCCAAGCAGTTAAACCGCCTTGTAAATTTTGCACATTTGAAAAGCCATTGGCTGTTAAATATTTTGCTGCGTTACCACTTCTCATACCCGATGCACAATACACCAATAATGGCTTTGACTTGTCTAAATATTTTATACGATCAATAAATTGTGCTTGGTTGTTCCAATCTGCTTGTAATGCATTCTTTAAATGACCCGATTGATATTCACCAGCGGTGCGTACGTCTAATAATTGAAATGTATTAGTGTTAATAGCCGATTCAAAAGCAGCAACATTTAAACTACCATTCTGCGCTTGTGAATCACATGCCGCAAATAAAACCACTATCAAAATAGCTGCAAATAATTTATTCATCATTTATTCAATTTAAAATTCAATATAACTAATACTAACTGTAAAGCGATCTTCCGAAATACCTAATGCCGTGGCTGCCGCATTATTCATTCGTAACAAAAGCCCTTCTGCACCTTTGGTTTCAGGCAATGGGCCTAATACTTTGGCGCAAATAGTTTTTTTATTTGAGGTTGTAATTCGCAAAATTGTTCCAGGCAAAATTTCATTCACCAACACATAAAATTTTCTATCAACTACGCCAGAAATTGTTTTAAAAACACCTGCATCTCCCGTTAAAAATTGGTAAGCCCTATTTTTTTCTTGTGAAAAATAACTATGCGCAAAATAACCTTCATCAGTTGGTTTTGGTTTATAATTATAGTCTCCAACTGTTTGCTTTTGTGAAATAATCTCTACATTGTTTTTAGGTTGCTTCTTTTTATTTAGGTTTGAAGTAGATTCAATTGCAGGATTTATAATTACTGGCCTTTCTGTAGGAGGCTCCGGAACAGGCACTGGCACTGGCTTCATTTCGCCTACAATTGTTTTTGCTCCATATTTAGCCGCATTTAATTCATTCGGATTTGGTATAGTATCATAAGCAATTGCCTGATAAGCTGCAGTTGTAAACAATACTTTTTCATTGATTAAAAATCCAATCGTTAAAGGCTTCCCTATTGGCACATAGTCTTCATTGAGCTCATTCCATTTTTTAAGGGTGTCGATATTTATTTTATTGTAGCGTTGACTAATTCTAGATAAATTATCGCCTGTTTTAAAAATATAATATACTGGCTGAAATTTCCCTGCCCTAGATTTTTGTACAAAATTATTTTTGGTTAATGGGATTTTTATAAGGTCGCCTTTTTCAATTGTAGCATTTACAGATAGCGCATTGTATTGCGCTAAAGCAGCAACAGGAACATCAAACTGAATGGCAAAACTTTTTAAGGGAATACTTCCATTACTTACTCGATTGATGTAAAAATTAGCTGCGCTGCCCATCACTACTAGCCGGTCTTGCGCCAAGGCAGTAATATAAATTAAGCAACCAAAAAAGCAACTAAACAATTTCATAATCAACAATCTAGTAATATTCTAAATGCTTTTGGCAATAATGTAAAATTAATCTTTTAGTATACGCCATTCGGCAGGATAATAATTATTAATCCTATTGGGTAAAACTTTTACCCAACCCAAAGCCAATCCGCCAAATTGCACCAAATTCCATCCATTTATCCCTGAAAATACAAATTCTTTCCGCCTTAAATACTGTAAAGCATCGTTTAAAGTAAGTTCTATAACAGGATAACCCGCTAAAAGAATAGGACTCAAAGCCAATTCATGCGATGGCACAACGTCTTTTCCTTTTAAACTGGCTAGTTCTATGCCTGCTTTTTTAATATATAATTGACTAGCTAAAATACCAATATCGGTCATCCATTCTTCTGGAATTGCCCTAATTGCCCCAGACTGATTAAAAAAAGACAGTCCTGGAATTAAGGGAATCGTATCTATAATTTGTTGTTGTTCTGTTTTAGAGGCCATTTGAATAGCATTGGCTTTATAGCGTTTATTGTTGGTTGACCCTAACTTTTGAAAAACTGCCAAAAAAAATCCTTCGCCTTTTACAAGGTTAGGATAAAATCGATAGCCTGCAGATTGACTATTGGTTGATTGGGTTGAAACAATTCCCCAATTGGGTTCTATTGATAGGCTAATACTCTTCATATCCATTGACTCAACCAACCAATCACAAATGGTTTCATCTTCTTCAATTGAATAAGAACAAGTGGCATAAATTAATATTCCACCTTCTTTTAAACAAGGCAATGCATCTGCCAAAATGCGCTGCTGTCGCTGATTACAGAGCATAACACTCTCTTCGCTCCACTCCTGCATTGCATTCGGATCTTTTCTAAACAAACCACTGCCACTGCAAGGAGCATCTACCACCATCACATCAAAAAAGCCTGGCAATGATTGAAAATGTACCGGATCATTATTGGTAACCACTAATGGAGCAGATCCCCATTTGGTACAATTCTCTACTAAAATTGCTGCCCGATTTTTTATTACTTCATTAGCCACCACTAACCCATCGGTAAAATAACTGGCTAATAGGGTTGTTTTGCCACCAGGTGCTGCACATAGGTCTAATACTTTTTTGCCTTTAGATTCAGGTACAGCTTGCGCTAATGCTTGCCATAAAAACATACTGCTTGCTTCCTGTACATAATAAGCACCCGCATGTAATAATGGGTCGAATGTAAAAAAAGGACGCGCTGTTAAATACCTGCCGTTTGGAATCCAAGGAATATTTTCTTGAATAGATAATTGACTTAATGCAACAGTTTTTGTAGGATTTATTCTGACAGATACCACTTGCTCACCAGATGCATGTACTTGCTCAAATGCTTCTTGCTCAAAGCCTGTAGCAGATTGTAAAGATTGAATGAGTGCAGAGGGTAAAGCCAATGGATTTTTTTTCAAATATACAACCTATCACAAATTTGGCCGTTTTCAAAAACGAATAACCATGTTTTGTTTTGCCATGTTTTCTTTTCTAAAAAAAACTAGTCCAATAAAAAACAAGTCAATGGTAAGGGTTACCGTTGGGTGTTGTTGAATTTCAAGCCAAGCCTGTTCCATCTCTCTACTCCAATGAATATCGTCAAATACAAGTATCGACTGTTTATGCAACTTGGGCAATAGGGTTTTAAAATATTGAATAGTGGGTTCGTATTGATGATTCCCATCTACAAAAACAAAATCTAATGGTGCAGTTGCTGCAATAAAAGGCCAGAGTATTTCATTAAAATTTCCTTGCTGTAATTCAATATTTTTTCGACCCAATAATTGCCAGTTTTTTTTTGCTACAGCAGCCACCGCCTCTGATCCTTCCATAGTAACAATTTGCGCTTGTTCATTTCCTGCAGAGATATAAGCCGTTGTTATACCAAAGGAAGTACCTAATTCTAAAATGTATTTTGGCTTGTAATAACTAATAAGCCTAAAAAATAGTTGACCAAATTTTTTAGATTTTAATGAAGAAGCAGCAATTTCTTTTATACTTCTATCATTTGATTTTTTTGTTCTAGAACCTGCGCCAAAATCAGTTAAACTTAATACTGTAGGGTTTTTCAGCAATAGTTTCCTGCAATTTTCAATAGGTTGATAGGCATAAAAATTTCGTTGATCATTTAGCACTTCTTTAATAAAAGTAAATACAAAAGGCGAATGCACACCATGTCCTTTTCCATTAGAAGCTGTAATCTGGTATTTTAAAAATTTGAAAGCTAGTTTAATGGGAGAATACATCTGCTGAAATCAATTAGGTTATGCTTTTGTATACACTTGAAAACGAAATGCAAAAGCATGTTTTTGATCGGCTTCAAAACTTTCATCTGAAACTAATTTCCAATGATCATCCAGTACCGGAAAATAACTATCCCCTACTATGGTGGTGTCAACCCTAGTTAAATAAATGATATTGGCTGATGGCAATGCTTGCGCATAAATTTCAGCACCTCCAATTACATATAATTCTTTGTAATCGGCTTCTGCCGCTTTTGCATAGGCATCGGCTAAACTATTCGCTAGCACAACTCCTGTTGCTTGATAATTTTCTTGACGCGTAATGACAATATTCATTCTGCCATTTAATGGCTTAATACCCATTGATTCAAAGGTCTTGCGGCCCATAATAACAGGCATTGCCCAAGTAGTATTTTTAAAGAACCGCATGTCTTTGGGTAAATGCCAAAGCAATTGATTGTCTTTGCCAATGGCATTATTGTTCGATGCAGCTACTATTAAAGAAATAATCATCTAACAAAATTAGGTAAATAAAAAGTTAACTAAACTGCAACTGGTGCTTTAATTGGCGGATGGTGCTGATAGTTTTCCAACGTAAAATCTTCAAACTGAAAAGAGAAAATATCTTTAACAGCTGGATTAATTTTCATGACTGGCAAAGCAAAACTTTCTCTGCTTAATTGTAATTGTGCTTGCTCAATATGGTTATTGTATAAATGTACGTCTCCAAAACTGTGTACAAAATCGCCGTATTCCAAACCACAAACTTGTGCAACCATCATGGTTAGTAGTGCATAAGACGCAATATTAAAAGGCACGCCTAAAAACACATCAGCACTACGTTGATATAACTGACAACTCAGTTTGCCATCTGCCACATAAAATTGAAACAAACTATGACAAGGCATCAAGGCCATTTTGGGCAATTCCGCAACATTCCAAGCACTAACAATCATGCGTCGACTATCAGGAGAATTTTTAATTTGATTAATCACCTCTGTAATTTGATCAATCACAGTTCCATCAACACCTTCCCAACTACGCCACTGTTTTCCGTAAACCGGGCCAAGATTGCCGTTTTCATCGGCCCATTCATCCCAAATACTCACTTTGTGTTCATTTAGGTATTTCACATTGGTATCACCACTTAAAAACCAAAGCAATTCATAAACAATACTTTTAAAATGCAATTTTTTGGTAGTAACCATTGGAAAGCCTTTTTGAAGGTCAAACCGCATTTGGTACCCAAAACAACTTCTAGTTCCAGTACCTGTTCTATCCGTTTTAACGGCTCCGTTGTCTAATATATATTGTAATAGTTGGTGGTATTGTTGCATAGCTGCAAGATAATAAAGAAGGACCGAAGCAAACAATAGGTTAAACGAATGGGGATTCTCTGTTAATTAAAAAATAGTCAACTATATTTTTTTCAGACATTCCTAATTGATTATTAGTTAATAATAGATATATTTGAATTTATTAGCTTCAAACCAAAATATATACAAAATCTTTTACAAGATTTTTACCTCAAACACCCCTAAATCCCCTCTAATTAATGAAAGTTTTAATTGCAGACGACCATACGATTGTTCGCGAAGGTCTCAAACGAATATTATTAGAAGCTTTTCCTTTTTGCGAGATTCACGATGTGTCTGACGCGGCTGATTTATTAAAAAAAGCCTTTTCAGAAAAATGGGATATTATTATTTCTGATATTAGTATGCCTGGTCAATCAGGAATTGAGGTATTAAAACAAATCAAAGAACACGCACCACTAGTTCCAGTTTTAATATTAAGCATGCACTCTCCAGAACAATATGCAGTTCGTTCAATCAAAGCAGGCGCTTCTAGTTACCTAACAAAAGAAAGTGCCCCTTTTGAACTGGTAAATGCTGTAGAAAAAATATTAGGTGGAAAAAAATACATAACGCCACAAGTAGCCGAAGTACTAGCGGAGTCTATTGAGCAAAATGTAGACAAACCGCCCCACGAAATTTTATCGGACCGAGAATTTGAAGTTTTAAAACTATTAGCTAGCGGACAAAGTATTTCTAAAATTGCGGAAGCTTTATCACTGAGCGTAAACACAATTAGCACCTATCGTGCAAGAATCATGGAAAAGCTTAATATTCACAATAATGCCAACCTTGTTAAATACGCTATGAAACAAGGCTTAATTTAAGCCCTATTTATGATATAAAAGTAGTAAGACTACTACTTGCTACCACATAACTAACGCAAAAAAATGCCCAATCCTATTACAAGGGGTTGGGCATTTTTAGTAGGCATTTATCACAAGTTCCGCTATTTTTCTCCCTAGCCTTTAAAGGTTGCTTTGTACTGTAAAACAAAGCAAATGAAAAGCGCTAAAACCTACAGCAACAAAGCAATTAAAACCATCGCAATCATTGCTTTTGCACTTCTTACTCAATTAACTGCATTTGCAAACAATACTAATAATTTTGCGCCAATTGGCATCACACTTAATGGTGCAGAATTTGGCAATAACAATTTACCTGGCATCTACAAAAAACACTATATCTACCCTACTACAGAAGAAATAAAATATTTTGCTACAAAAGGGGTTAAAATGATCCAATTACCAGTAAGATGGGAAAGACTACAACACACAATTGGCGGCGAATTGAATGCCACTGAATTACAATTCATTACCAACTTTATTAAAACCTGTAAAACCTACCAAGTTGATGTAATTGTAACCATTCAAAATTATGGTCATTACAAAATTAACAATGTTGAATACCCATTAGGCAGTAAACAAGTTCCTTATATAGCATTCAGGGCTTTTTGGAAAAGACTTGCTACCAACTTAAAAAAATACAATA